>JAABUS010000214.1_pt1 | contig 144713 bp, 34 predicted proteins | sample 5560161 | NCBI WGS metagenome assembly JAABUS01 (sample SAMN10711885, study PRJNA513376) | rock metagenome | isolation source: Antarctica rocks | place: Antarctica: Victoria Land, Trio Nunatak nord | collected 2016-01-04
TAGCTACTAATTTAATTTAATTAATTTTTTAACTTAAAATTATAAAAGTTTTTTGCGATATATCTATTGCAAATATTATATAAAAAAATATATATAATATAGATTAATAATTAAAGCTTTTAACAAAAGTAGATTAAGTACTAAAAAAAAAGAAAAAAATTTAAAAAAATTAGTTAATTATTATTTGCAATAATTATATAAATAGAGTTATTTATAGATATTAATATAAGACTTTTAAAAATTACAATTTAAATTATATATTTTAATCTAACTAAATTAATAAATTAATAGTTTTTGCAATTTAATACAATAAAAAATAATTTCTAGTTATTGTAATTTATTTTATTAAATTAATGTTTTTGTTTATTATTTTTGTTAATTGCTAAAGCTTAAAGCTATTATTATAATATTTCAAATATTATGTTGTTGCTATATTAATATATTAGCAAAACTTATATATATTATAGTTAATTTTAATTTTATTGTTAATACTTTTTAATCTAATAATTATTTGCTTTTTTATATTATTTTATTAATTAATTTCTTTACAACTTATAATTTTCTCTATAAATTTAATTTTTTTAATAAAATATCTACAATATAAAGCAATAAAAAAAAATCTTATTTTGCAAAAAAATTAATAAACAATTTAAAAAAAAATTATACAAAAAGCTATATAAAAGATTTTATTTATTAAATATTTAAATTTTTTTATAAATTAAAAGTCTTTTGTAACAATAATCAAAATATTAATATAATTAAAAGAGAAATCTTTAACAATAACGATTCTAATAATAAAATAATTAAAAAGAAAGCTTTTCGCAATAGCAATAGCAATAAAAATATAATAAAATATAATAGTGCGCAAGATTTGAAAATAATAGAAATTAACAATAATAAAGAGAATTTAATATATATTGATAAGAATTTATTAACAAAAATAAAGCAAAAAATACTATCGAAAATAGATATACTATTAAAGATAAAATATAAATTAAAAGTTAAAACTAAAATTAAGTTGTTAGAACTTTTTTTAATAAATATAATCTTATATTTTAAATACTTGCTAATTAGTTTAAAGTAATAATTATAATATTTTTTAAAAAATTTAGAGTCTTATTTTATATTAATATATATAAAATTTAAAAAGTAAAAGCAAAAGCAAAAGTAAAAAGATTTTTTTTATAATATTGATTTTTATTGTAAATTTTTACTTTTGTTTTTTATTATATTATTTGTTATTAAGACTATTTTATTTATATTGTTAAATAATTCGAAAAATAAAATTATAAAAAAATAAAAAATAAAAAATAAAAAATATTATATTATATTATCATTATTTTATTTAATATTTAATTTATAATTAAAGAAGTTAAATAATTTGTAAATTAATTATATTAAACTTAGAAAAATTCTTTAAATATTAAAGTTTTTTGCAAAAAATAATATTTTTATCGAAATTAACAATTCTATATATATTTTTTTAAAAAAACTTAATATATTAAAGTGCTAAATTTAATAATATATATTTTTTTTGCAATTAATATAAAAAGCAATTAAGATTATAACAAAGAAATTATTTTCTCTTATTAAAAAGCTAAAGAATTAATAACAAAATGAATAAATTAAGTATTTAATATAACAATACTAGTATAAGTTTTTTAATTTTATATAAACAATTCTATTTGCTACTAAATTGCAAATTAAGATTTACTTTAATATAATATATTAAATTAACAAATTTATTAAATTTTAATATTTAAGATTTTAGAATTCTTTTATTAGATTTATCTTTAAAGATATCTATTATATTTTAAAATACAAAATAATAATTTCTAAAAATATTTTGAAGATTAAATTAAATACAAACTTTACGTATTAATATAATTGCGTTATCTTTATTAATAAAATTTATATAAAAAAAAGCATTAAATTTAAAAAACAAAATAAGATAGTTTTTAAGCTTTAAGTTGTTATAGACAATTTTTTTTTTAAAAACTTTTAATAAAAATTTTATTATTAAAAACAACAAACTTTTTATTATTAAAAATTATAAACTTAGTATATTTTTTATTTTAAGTAATTAATAAATATCTTCGCGTTTATATTAATAGAGATTTTAATAAAGAAAACAAGAATTTTATATCTATTAAAAAGAATTATATTTAATATATTTTAAATATAAAATCTTTTATTATTTAATTTATATATTAACTTTATTAAATTCGAAATAAGCTTTAAATACATTATTATAATTGCAATTTTTTTTTCGAAATCTTTAACAAATTTTATTTATTATTTTATCCTTTTCTTTTTATAAACAATTTTAAAATTTATCGAAACAATTATTGTTTTTTTAAAATATTTTATTTTATATTTGTTGCTTTAACTTAGAAAAAACAATATAAAATAGCAAATATTTTTATTTTTATATTAGAACTTTACGAAATTAATACTAAAAATACAATAAAATTTATTTTCAAGTTTATATAAAATTTAAATAAAGAGATTAATTTTATTATTAATAGAGAAACTATATTTGTTTGCGCTTTTTAAATAACGTTATTCGACAGTATATTATAATAGATTTATAATAAAAAGTTTTCTTATTATTTTGCGCAGATAAGCTATCGAATTTACTATTATTTTAAAGAGAAGCAAAAAGATTTAAAATTTAAAATTGTTAATAACAAAAAATATTATTAAGAAGCTATTAATTAAAGAAAGTATACAAAAAATTTAATTAATAAAAACAAAACAATCTATTCGTAAAAAATAAAAATTAACATCAATACTTTAATAATTTAGTATTAAATTTTTTAATTTAATTTAATATTGTTTTAAATTTACAATATATTTTATTTTAAGTAACAAAATTAAGTAAAGTTCTTTAAAGCTTATTAATTATTATAATATTTAATAAGAAAAAAGATTAATTATATATTAAGATATTCTAATATTTTTACTTTTTTTTAAATTGATTTTGTATATAATTTTTTATATTCTATATTTAATGTTAATTTTTGTAAGAGTTTAAACAAACTTGTTTGTTAACTTTTTTTATTTTGCGTTTTATATTATAAGTATTTAATTTAATATAAACTATATATAGAAAACTTTTAAACTTATATTTAAAGATAATAATAATATATATAAGATTATTAAAATCTTTAATACAATAGCAAAGATTAATATATTAACAGAAAATTAACAATATATTTATTTAGAAAATCTATATTAGATAATAGTAACAAATTAACAAGTTAATTGGATTTTTATTTAATATATTATAGATTTTGCAAAAGATATTGCAAAAAACTTTAAAAAGATTCTTAAAAAAATCTCTTACAACAATAATAACAATATAAACAATACTAATAAAACAAATAAAAAAAATAAGATTTTAAAGAATATACTCTCTAATATTATTAATAATAAATTCGAGAATTCTAAAAACAATATTCTATTATTTTAAAAATATATATAATTATTAAAGTTTTTTGCAAATATTAAAAAGAAAAGAGATTGTAAACTTAAAAATAATAAATAATAAATTTTTTTTGTATTATTAAATATATATATTGATTTTTATATTGTTAATATAATACAGAAGTATATTACAATTATAAATATAAATATTCTAATATATAAAATAAAATATATATAAATAAATAATATTTAAACAAATTTATATTAACTAATATATTTTTTAGATTCTTTAAGACTATAACAAATTATACAATATTATTAAATCTTATAAGTTATCTTTTTGCACAAAATATTATAAATTAGTTTATATATTTTGATTTTGCTAAATCTTAAAAAATATATTTAAAATTAATAAAGATTTTAATATTGTTTAAAAACTATTATTTATTATTAATAAAAAGCTTTTTATTATTAAATAAACAAACAATTAACAAGAATATAAATAAAGTTTATACAATAGTTTGCAATAATTTGTATTAATAGATTAATTATTTTTAATTAATTTAAAATACTTTAATATATTTGTTATAAATACAATATTAAATTTATAAAGATTTTTGTTTTAGTATCTCTTTATTTAGAAATTACTAGATATTTATATACAAAACTATAATAAACAAGTTGTTAATTTAAACTTTAAACACTTTAAATAATATAACAAAATTATTTTTATTAATAAGTTAATATTTTAGATATATTTTTTATAATTATAGTTAAACTAATATTTATTAGAGACAACAATTAGCATATATACAATATAAGAGACTGTATAATAATTAAAGCTAGAAAAAGTTGTTTAAATTAATATTTTTTGTATTTATATTGTTGCTTAAAGTACGTCTTTGTTATAGTAAATATTATATAATATATATATAAAAATTAGAATTCTTTGTACAATTTTTTGCATATTTTTATTTTAGATTTTTTTATATATTAATAAATTCTTGCACAATATATTTACAAACTTCTTGTTTTTATCTTGAACAATATATATATTATCGACGCTTTTTACAAACTAAACTAGCAAACAACAAAAAACACAAATTAATATTTGCTAAAATATAATTAAAATATAATATATTAATAAAAAACAATATAACAAAAGAGTTTAAATACTATACAAATAAACAAATTACAAAATTACAAATATCGCAAAAGACTTTTATAACAAAATTATATATTTTAGCGAAATTGTAAATATATAATAAAAAAGACTTTTGCAATAATAATAAGAAGTCTTTTGCAACAAGTATTTAACAACAATAATGTTTATAGTTGTTAATTATATAACAAATGCAATTCTATTTTTTAGTTGTTGTTTAATAGATTTTTTATCTATTAACTTAATTTCTAGTTGTTAATTGTTGCAAAATCTAATATAATTTTGTAGCAATTAATAGTTGTTAATATATTTAACAATTGTTTAATCAATAATTAAATTGCTTTTCAACTATTGTTTTATCGCTTTCTAACAAATTAAAATCAAGTATTTTTCAAGATATCTAAACGTAATTATATTTTAACAATAGTTTAATTGTAATTTAATTGTAATTCAATTGTCTAAAAATTGCAATTCTAAAGAAAAAACAATATTACAATTGTTGTTTAATCGATGTTTAACTAAAAAACAACTATATTTCTACTATTGTTCTATTGTAGTATAACTAGTATTAAGTCGTCGAAATATTCGCAGATCTAGCTATATAGTATTGAAAGATTTAAAATAAAAAAAACAATTAAAATTAATATTATATACAAGACAAATATTTATATTATTAATTAACTTTAAAAAATTCAAATTGTTAACAAACTACTACAATATATAAACAATATAAATATATTATATTTTAAGCTTAGAATATAAAATAAATATTAAAAAATAAAATAAATTTTTGTTCAATTATATAAAGAGAATTTTTTTTTTCGTATTAATAAACGCTAATTTGCAATTGTATTAATATAGTAAAAAGTAGTTATTTTTAAGACAATAAGTTTGCGAAACAAAAGCTATTACTATTTGTTTTTATATTTGGATAGAACTTATATTTGTTTTAAGCTATATTTATATTAATTATATACTAAAATAAAAAAACACGTTATTAAGATATTTAAAAAGAACAATTTTAAAATAGAAAAAAATATTCTATTTATTTAATACAATTGCAATAAATTTAATCGTATTGTTGCTTAACTAATTTAAGAGAATATACACAATTAGTTTATACTTAATTTAATTTAATAATTAATCAAATTATAGATAAAAAAAGATCGAAAAACTGTAAAACGTTATTAACAATATTTATATCATTTTTTTTAATCTAAAATTCTTATATAATACTCTTTTTTTATAGACTTAATTCTAAGTATAAATTTAACATAAATATAATATCTAAATTTTATAGTAAAATGATTTGCACACTTTAAAGTTGCAACTTAAAAATTACTTATTTAATAAAAAATTAATATCAAATATTAACTTGACACATATTAGATAAAAATTCTAAGATATCTTTTTTAATACAACAATATACAAAGATATTATCTAAAAGAAATAAATACTAGATATTAACTTAATATATATTAGATAAAGATTCTAAAACGTTCTCTTTAATACAACAATATGCAAAGACATTATTTAGAAAGATAAACATGAAATTTTAACTTAATATATATTGTTATCTAGCTTAAATAAATATAAATTAAATTCAAACTTTATAAACAATATATTAAAATTAGGCAAAAATATATAGCAATATTATTAAAATATAAAAATTAAAATTAAAAGCAAAAACAACGTATATTGTCAAAATAATAGATAGTAGAACGCTTAGTTACTATATAGAAGCTAAGACTTTGTCTATCTATATATATTAATCGAAGCTACTCGAATCGATTATATAATATCGAGTCGAATAGTATTGAGTTAAATAGTATTAATACTAAATTAAATCGATTACAATATTTCGATATTTTTATCTAATTTAAGTTTAGAAATTAACTCTTATATAAATTATATTTTATATTTTATTAAGTTTAAAATTTATTTTAAAAACTATTAAGTCTCGAGTATCTTTCTAGCAAAAGTAAAAAAAAATATAAAATCTTTTTATTAGCAATTTATATATAGATATATATATATTTACGAGTTCGAAATTTTCTAAAACTCGAAAATTATATAAAAAACAAAATTTTAACAAAAAATTATACAGGTATTGTCGATAATATTCGATAACTTTATTAGTAAAACAAAGAGAACAATAAATTTAAATTTAAATAAACAATAGAAAGATTAACAATAATAAATATAGTAACTATTTAGTTGCAAATTGTTCAGATAATTAAATCTAGTATCTATATTTGAAATTACAAATAATTTAGTTATTAAGTTAGTTTAAAAGCTTGTCGAAACGTTTCGAAAATATTATAGAAAAAAACTTTAATTAACTTGAGAACTATTTGTTTTTTAATAAAGATATATTTTAGTTTAATCTAACTATTTCCAATCTTTTTGCAAACAAACTAAATTTAAATATTTATATATTTTGTTCAAATATAAAATAAATTGCGCAAGATTCTTAGCAGATACTATAGTTTTCTAATTGTTACAATAGATAACAATAAGAACTAGATATTATGTCGAGAATATTAAAGAAAAATATTTAACAACAACAAGAATTTTAGACGTAAATAATAGCAATAGAAATAAATAGAATAATTGCAATTGCTTTAACAATACTTAAGGTTAAATAACTTTTCTAATAATTTATATTTGCTTAATATATTTGATTTTACAAATAGAAAGAGCAACAATTAATTAATATTTAAATAATTAATTAATAGCAATATTCTCTAGATTAAAGATATACTTAAAGATAAAATAACAAATATTTTAATTTTTGTTTTAATTAATATTAATATAGTCTAACAAAGAACAAATACTTTTACAAACAATAAAATAAGAATCGAAAATATTTTAAAATAACAAAATATTTGTTTAACAATTTTTTAATAAATGTCGATAAAATTGAAAATATGTTTGTTTATTACTAAAACAACAAAAACAATATCTAATTAAATATTTAGTATTGTATATATAAGAAAATTAATTGTCGATTAATAGATATAATAATAGTTTAAATTTACAATATAGTTTAAATCGACAATATAGATTTTAAATATATCTATAAAAATAGCAACTAATTTATATTTTGTAATTTTGTAATTTTTTAATATCTTTTTTAAATATATTTTCTAATTTAAATAGAAAGTTTAAATTGCAAAATTGTGCTTAATTCTAATTTCTAGATATTATCGAATAAAATTTAAGTTAATTATTTTAAATTAACTAATAAGAGTTTTTTTAATAATATCGATAAATTTTCTATTAATATTAATAATTAAAAGATTGTCTATATAGATAACAACAATAGTAAAACTATTAATAAAGATACTTAAATTAAAATTTAATAAACAAAAGTAATATTTTTTAAAAAATATTACAAAAATATTATATTATATTCGAAATAATTGCTTAAATCTATAGAGAGTTTTTCTAAATTAACAAATCTTTTTGTTCTATCTAAAATTATAAAACAATTTTATATAGATTTTTTTGTTAATATTCTTATAGAGAAAGTTAATAATAATATTTATTTGCTCTAGATTTTAGCTATTAACAATTAAAAAAATAAAGATAATTTTATAGTTTATAGATTTAATTACAATTGCAAAGATTTTAATATAGTTTAGATTTTTATATTGTCTAAAGTTTCTAATAGTTTAACAAATTTTATAGTAAAGAATTTTGCTATTAACTTTTTGTGTAGATTTATTTTTTATAAAGTATATAATATCTATTAGATATTAAGCAAACAATATAGATAATATTTTTTTTTAAAAATTTAATTTTGTTTTGTTTAACTAGCTATTAATCTATTTTATAATAAATATTTGCTATAACTTTAATATAAATTTTAGATTTATATAGTTCTAATAATACAATTTTGAATAACAAAACAAAAAAATCTACAAATTTGTTTTAATACAATTGAAATTTTAAATATTTTTTCAATATTAAATTAAGATTTAAAAACAATAAATTTTAAAATATATTTAATAATTTAGTAATTTTAAAAAACTTATTAAAATTAGTAGAATCGAAAAAAGTACTATTTTTAAAGTCGAAAATAATTTAAAAAAAATAGTATCTTTAAAGTCCAAAAAAGATAGAATTTTAAATAAAATAAATAAATTTAGTTTATTAGAGTTTTTAATATAATTTAAGAGCAAAATAGTTTTTTGCTATTGTTAGAATATTGTTACAAAAAGTTTGTTTAATTTAGTTTTTATTAAATTTAGAAATTTATTAATAGTATTTGCAATATTAGATTGCGTAAATAGAATTATAGATAATTGTATATTGTTATTTTAACAACTAATCTTACTGTAATTAATATTAAAGCTCAATAATACTTGCTTATTATCTAGTTAATAAACTTCTAATATTTGTTAAGTCCTATTTTTGTTATCTATTATATAATAGATATACTTTTTTTTGTATTCTATTAAAAACTAAAAATCGAGTACAATTTTAGAATTTTTGTTAATTAATATTTAATTGAATTTTTAATCCTTTTTTTGCTAACTAATATATTAAATATGCTTGTAATTATAGAGATATTTAATATTTGTTTTAAAAGAAGTAACAAAATGTTTAATAACAAAAAAGATATTGCAATATAAAATAATTATTTAAATAATCTCTAATTAAAAATTTACAACTAAATTAGTATTTTTAATTATTATATTAATCTTTTATATTAAGATTTAATTAAAATATTTAAAATATTTATTTATTTTAAAAGAGATAGCAATTGTTAATTTAATATATATTTTGCATTTCTTGTATTAAATTCGAAAGACTTCTTTCATATATTTATTGTTATTATTAATACAAATGCAAATATATTTGTTGTTTCTATACTTAAATTTGTTAATATAGTACTTAAAGAAAGTTAGCAAACTAATTTTATTTTTGTTTTTAAAATATTTTATTTGCAAATATCTAATCTTCTTATTTAGTTAAATACAAATATAAAAAATACTATTAAAACTATTTAGAGACACAAGTTTTATAATATTAATATAAATAAGATTGTTTTTTTCAATAATTAGATTTAATAGAAGCTTAATAAAATATTGTTTTGCTTTTTGTATATATACAAGAAATACAAATATTATTTGAAAATAAATTGATAAGATTAAAAGTATTTTTCTATTGCAAATTAACTAATAAATATTTTGTTTATCTAGATAATTAAATTGTTTGTATTATATAGTTATTGTATTTTTGCTAATTGTTAATAAAGCAATAGTAACAACAAAGAGTACAATAAGTATTTTTAAATTTAAAAAATAAAAATCGAAATCTTTAATTGTTCGAATTTGCTAAGTATTAATAGAAAAATTATAACTAATAATTTTTCGAACAATGTTAGCGTCTTTTAACTAACTATAGAAAATTAAATTATAAAAAGAGTTAAGTATATACTATATATTGTAAATTGTAATATAATAAGTTTTTTTGGTTTTATATCTAACAAATAGAAAGATAATTCTAGTATCTATACTTTGAGGCCCCTCTATATAAAAAAACCACGGTAGTATAACGGTAGTACTACTGCTATATTACGGATTTGGTAGTAAGCTAGTAGTACCACCGTGTAACTACTAAGAAAATCCTACTACTACCGGATTCCTACCGTAGTGCTACCGTAGTGCTACCGTAGTGCTACCGTAGTACAACCGTATTACTACCGCAATACTACTATAAAATCTATAGATACCTATAGGTGCTAATTATGAAAAAAAAAAAAAAATTTATATTTTTTTTTATTTCTAAGTCCCCACGCTAGCCCGATTGAGGTTTTCGAAAATATTGTCGAATAATAAAGTTTTTAAAACGTTAATTCGTCAACTCGTGAAGTTGTTAAATTATAATTCTATTTATAAATTTAAAGTTTTAATCTTAAATTTAAAGTTTAAGATATTCGGGAAGTCTCTAGCGTTGCAACTATCAACACTATAATATTTTAGATAACAAAATCACGTGATTTACGAAAATTATATAGGCGCGTTAGACTCCCCCTACTAGCGCCTGCGTACTACACTTATATATATTAGATATTAGATAGTTAGTAAGATAAAGTACTTTACTAAATTAAAAAAAAAGTTTGCTTACTAAGCGAATTTATTTACTAATAAAACGCACGTAGCACCATTGTATTACCGAAAATTAACCGACTAGCAACCGTATTAATCCCGTAGTAAATCGGTAGTAAATCGGAATTGGTAGAATATACCAAATTGGTATAACTATATCTACTACGGTTGTACAACCGTATTTGGTATTATCCCCCCTCTACGGTAGTGCTACTAGGGTTATATCGTGGCAATACTAGGGTTCTATCGTAGTACTACCGATTTACTACGGTAAAAACACGGTTTTTTTTCTATAGTATTAGCTATAAAGTAGCAAATAAATTGTTTTCTATATTTTTAACTAATTGTTAAAATATTTTTAAGTAGAATATAAAAATACTTAGACTGACCGCGTCGGATCGGGTCATCGAGTTCGGGTCGGTTCCTAATATTGGAACCGAAAAGTCGGTTCGGTTCCTAGGGTCGGAACCGACGATTCGGGTCGATTCCTAGGGTTGGAACCGAAACCCGACCCGAGAAAACCGACCCCAATCGCCAAGACTATTTAAATAATTATATTATAATTATTAATACTTAATATATAGTCAATATATATTTTATAATATTTAATTATCTAAATTATAATAAGATAATGCATTATAGTAATGTATTACTACTTTTTAAAAAGAAAATAATTAAATCGCATCTATACAATCTATAGAGTCTATAGATGCAAATATTGTATTTTATTAATAAATTCCATCTATAAGATCTATAGAGCCTATAGATGCAAATATTGCATTTTATTAATAAATTGCATCTATAAGATCTATAGGGCCTATAGGTGCAAATATTGCATTTTATTAATAAATTATTTTGTTCTAAAATTAGTAATTCTTGGCATAATAACGTTATATTCGGTTTCTTGGCGATTCGATTTTAAAATAATAGGAACCGAATCGGGTTTCGGGTCGATTTCTAGGATTGAAACCGACGAGTCGGGTCGGTTCCAATATTTGGAACCGAAACCCGATTCGACGGTCAGTCTAGAAATACTAGAGTTTCCAAATATATATTGCAAGTAGTTTGTATCGAAAATTTATTTGCGCAAAAAACAATTAACAATAAAAGCTAATATTATAATTGGAAAAACAAACAATTTAGAAATTGCAAACAAACTTGTTATAACAACAAAAATAAAATAATATTTATAGACTATTACTTTAACAATCTTTTACTCTTTGTTGTTGCTATTTTTATTTTTATTTTTTTTAAATTTAGACTTCTTTTAATTATTTTTTTAATTATTGTAATTTTAATAATATTTATTTTTGTTATTGTTTTAATTGTTCTCGAAACTATTGTTTTTTAAAATAAAATATAGTTCTAAATATAAATCTTCGCAATTTAATTCTTAATAATCTATTTTGTTGCAATTTGTATATTTCTTCTATTTAATATATACAAAATTAAAGTTGTTAATAACAAAAAAAGTATCTCTTATAATAGCAATTAGTTTAATAATTGTTATTAAGATTAAAATAATATTAATAGTCGAGATATCTATTAGATTAATATATCAAATTTTGTAATTGTAAATAATAGCAAACAACTTTTGCTTTTAAATACAATTTTTATAAAAAAACTTATACTTCGATATCTATTAAATAATAAAAAGACAAAAAATATTGTTAAAATTGATTAGATATTTTAAAATAAATTAGTTTTTATCTATAACTAAGTTATTTAAATAGACAGACAATTTATTAATAATATTGCAAAATTTAATTTTGTATTAATCAATATTCTAGCAACTAAAAATCTTAAGAAACTTAAATTTAACAAAAATTCTTATTAGAGTATTTAACTTTTTAAATTTATATGTTTTAACAATCTTTTAATAAATTTCCTTAATTAGATCGATCTTCTTTATATTGTTATACAAATCTTTATTAACAATATTTTGAAGTGCGTTATATATTTTTTGTTGTTAGCGTTTTATTTAATTTGTTTTTCGATAATTATATTAAGTAAATCGACAAATCTAATATCTAATTTAATATATTTTTAGAATTTAATATATTTAAGAATTTCAAACAAGTATTGTTTTTAGATAAGAAAACTTATATTACTGCTAATTTTAACAATCTATTTTAGAATTGCAAGAAATAATATAAAAATGCTAATAATTATAATAATATTAATATAATCTATTATTTTTAGAGCTTTACTAATAGCTTGTAAGCAATAGACAATAGTACTAGTAGATATCGTAAAAAGACGCAATTGCACAATAGAGATTTTGATAAAGATATTCTAGTTGTTAGACTACAAAAATTAAATAAGTTAATAAAATCCGAATTAAATATATAGTTCGATAGATACTTTTTAAAAAGTTTAAATAAAAAAGATAACTAATTTTTTTTCTGTTAACAATATCGATTTAATCGATTTTGTTAATTATAAATTAAGCAAAATCTTAGAAGATAAACAATCAATAAGCTCTTAAATAAATTTTATATTTTTGTTATTTTATTTTAAGATTATAACAAATATAGATTTAAGCAAACTTAATAGATTTAATTTGTTTAAAAAATAAAGTATTAATAGATAATTTCTAATCAAATTGTTATTTTTGTTTAATTGTAAATAAAGTTTGTTAACTATTTAAAATCTAACTAAGTTATTTAATCTCTTTATTTTTCTTTTTAATTTTAACAATTATAAAGATAGCTATATTAATTTGCATTTTTGTAATTATTAAATTAATCTTTTCAGTCTTTTTATTTTAATAAAACTAAATATTATTGTTTTGATCTAAGTTTTCTATATCTTTGCGATAGTTGAGAGCTTTTTAATTTTATTTAAACAAAATAAATTGTTATTTAATTGAGAATTGTATCTAGATATTGTTTTTAAAATACTTAATAAAATTATTTTAGTTTTCGAAATATATTTGCGATTTAGTTTACTAATTTGTTTTGTATACTATGATAAGAAAAATTAACTAGTATTTGTTTTAGTTATTAAGTTAACAAATTAACTTATTTAATTATTAATAAGAGAATTTTGCAATAAACAAAAAAAACAAAGATTAAGAAAACTAAGTAATTTAACTCTCTTATTAATATATTGAAGCAAAATTTTATCTTGCTTTAATAATGCGTCTTTAACAAATTATTAGCTATCTAATTATCAATTTCTAGTTATATAATTGCTATATAGCTAATTCTTCGATTTTTAGAACTTATTATTAATAAATATCTATTAAAAATAATTTACGTTTTTCGACAAAAACAACAAGTTGCAAATAAGATAAACTTAATTGTTTTTACAACTTATATTAGTTTTTTTAGTAAAATATTTGTGTCTAGAATCTCTAGCTAAATACTAGTTATTTAATTATTAATAATTAAAGATTTTAGTTGTTCGAGTAATTAAAAGATCAATTATTCGACAAATTTTAACAATCTCTTAGTTATTGTTTTAATAATATTATAGTATTAATATTTCAATTCTTAAAGACTAATCTAAATATTTAAATAATTAATTATTAGCTTCTATATATTAAAAATCAACAAGAACTTAGCTAATAATAATAATTGTAAATTTATTATTAATTTGATTTATTAGCTATGCTTTAGATATTTTAATTAACAAGCAAATAAATTTTTTGTTCTGTTTCGAACTTATAATTTGTTAAAATAATAGATAATAGAATATTTAGTTACTATATAGAAGCTGAAGCTTTGTCTATCCATATATATTAATTAAAACTATTCGAATCAATTATATAATATCGAGTCGAATAGTATTGAATTGAATAGTATCGATACTAAATTAAATTAATTATAGTATTTCGATACTTTTATCTAATTTAAATTTAGAAATTAATTTTTATATAAATTATATTCTATATTTTATTAAGTTTAAAATCTATTTTAAAACTATTAAATTTCGAGTATCTTTCTAGCAAAAATAAAAAAATTATAAAAGTTCTTTGTTAGCAATTTATATATAGACATATATATATTTACGTATTCGAAATACTTTACAATTCAAAAATTATATAAGAAACAAAATTCTAACAAAAGATTATATAGATATTGTCGATAATATTCGATAATTTTATTAGTAAAAAAAAATAGATATAAATTTAAATAGATAATACAAAGATTAATAATAATAGATATAGCAACTATCTAGTTGCAAATTGTTTAAATAATTAAGTCTAATATCTATATTTAAAATTATAAATAATTTAGTTATTAAATTAGTTTAAGAGCTTGTTAAAATACTTTAAATATATTACAAAAAAGAGTTTTAATTAGTCTATTAACTATTTGCTTTTTAATAAAAATATATTTTAATTTAATCTAACTATTTGCAATTTTTTTGCAAATAAATTAAATTTAAATATTTATATACTTTGTTCGAATATATTGCGTAGAATTCTTAGCAAATATTATAGTTTTTTAATTGTTGCAATAGATAACAATAGCAATTAGATATAGTATTAAGAATATTAAAAAAAAAGTTTTAATAATAACAAAAATTCTAGATATAAATAATAGAAATAGAGATAGATAGAATAGTTACAACTGTTTTAATAGTACTTAAAATTAAATAATTTTCTTAACAATTTATATCTATTTAATATACTTAACTTTGCAAATAGAAAGAACAACAATTAATTAATATTTGAATAATTAACTAATAGCAATATTCTCTAGATTAAAAATATATTTAAAAATAAAATAACAAATATTTTAATTTTTGTTCTAGTTAATATTAATATAGTCTAACAAAAAACAAATACTTCTATAGAAAAACAAATAAAGATTAAAAATATTTTAAAAATAACAAAATATTTGTTTAATAATCTTTTAATAAATATTAATAGAATTAAAAGTATATTTGCTTATTATTAAAACAACAAAAACAATATCTAATTAAATATCTAGTATTGTATATATAAGAAAATTAATTGTCGATTAATAGATATAACAAGAATTCGAATCTACAATATAGTTCGAATCGACAATATATATTTTAAATATATTTATAAAAACAGCAACTAATTTATATTTTTATATTTTATAAATTTTTAGTATCTTTTTCAAATATATTTTCTAATTTAAATTAAAAGTTCGAATTATAAAATTTTATTTAATTTTAATTTTTAGATACTATTAAACAAAATTTAGGTTAAGTATTTTAAATTAACTAACAAAAGTTCTTTTAACAATATCGATAATTTTTTTGTTAATATTAACAATTAAAAAACTATCTATATAGATAACAATAATAGTAGAACTATTAGTAAAAATATTAAGATTAAAATTTAATAAACAAAGTAATGTTTTTTAAAAAATATTGCAAAAGTATCATATTATACTTAAAATAATTGTTTAAGTTTATAGAAAGTTTTTCTAAATCAATAATTTTTTTTGTTCTATTTAAAATTATAGAACAATTTTATATAGATTTTTTTGTTAATATTCTTATAGAAAAAAACAATAATAATATTTATTTGCTCTAGATTTCAGCTATTAATAACAACAAAAATAAAAATAATTTTGTATCTTATAAACTTAATTACAATTGCAAAAATTTTAATATAATATAAATTTTTGTCTTGTTTAAAATTTCTAACAATTCAACAGATTTCATAGCAAAAAATCTTGTTATTAATTTTTTGTTTAATTTTGTAAATTTATTTTTTATTAAATATATAATATCTATTAAATATTAAACAAACAATATAAATTTTATTTTGTTTAGCTAGCTATTAGTCTATTTTGTAATAAATATTTATTATAATTTTAGTATAAGTTTTAGATTTATATAACTCTAATAATAGAATTTTAAACAACAAAATAAAAAAATCTAGAAATTTATTTTAATATAATCGAAACTTCGAATATTTTTGCAACGCTAAATTAAAATTCGAAAACAATAGATTTTAAAATATATTTAATAATTTAATAATTTTAGAGAATTTATTAAAATTAGTAGAGTTGAAAAAAAAAAAAAAATTTTTAAAGTTAAAAAATAATTTAAAAAAAGTAGTATTTTTAGAGTTTAAAAAAATAGAATTTTAGATACAATAAATAAATCTAGTTTATTAGAGTTTTTCATATAATTTAAGAGCAAAACAATTCTTTGCTATTGTTATAGTATTCTTATAAAGAGCTTGTTTAATTTAGTTTTTATAAAATTCAAAAATTTATCAATAATATTTGCAGTATTAGACTATAAAAATAAAATTGTAAACAGTTACATATTGTTATTTTAATAGCTAATTTTATTACAATTAATATTAGAACTAAATAATATTTACTTATTATCTAGTTAATAAACTTCTAATATTTGTTAAATTTTGTTTTTGTTATCTATTATACAATATATGTACTTTTTTTTATATTCTACTAAAACTAAGAGTCGAATACAATTCTAAAAAATTTGTTAATTAGTATTTAATTAAATTTTTAATTTTTTTTTTACTAATTAATATTTTAAATATATTTGTAATTATAAAGATATTCGATACTTGTTTTAAAAAAAGTAACAAAATATTTGATAATAGAGAAAATATTATAATATAAGTTAGTTATTTAAATAATTTTTAATTAGAAATTTATAACTAAATTAGTATTTTTAATTATAATACTAATCTTTTATATTAAAATTTAATTAAAATTTTTAATATATTTATTTATTTTAGAAAAAACAACAATTGTTAATTCGATATATATTTTGCGTTTTTTGTATTAAATTTAAATTTTTTTATCTATATATTTATTGTTATTATTAATATAAATACAAATATATTTGTTGTTTCTATACTCAAATTTGTTAATATAATATTCAAAAAAAAATTAGCAAACTAATTTTATTTTTGTTTTTAAAATATTTTATTTGTAAATACTTAATTTTATTATCTAGTTAAATATAAATATAACAAGTACTATTAAAATTGTTCAAAAATATACATTCTTTAATATCAATATAAATAAAATTGTTTTTTTAGCAATTAAATTTAATAGAAATTCGATAGAATATTATTTTATCTTTTGTATATATACAAGAAATATAAAGATTATTCGAAAATAATTTAATAAAATTAAAAATATTTCTGCAAATTAGCTAATAGATATTTTGTTTATTTAAATAATTAAATTGTTTGTATTATATAGTTATTATATTTTTGCTAATTGTTAATAGAACAATAGCAATAGTAAAAAGTATAATAAATATTTTTAAATTTAGAAAATAGAAATCTAAAATTTTAACTGTTTGAATTTGCTAAATATTAATAGAAAAATTATAATTAATAATTTTTAAACAATATTAATGTTTTTTAACTAACTATAGAAAATTAAATTGTAAAAACAATTAAAGATATATTATATATTATAAATTGTAATATAATAAAATTTTTTGTTTTTGTATCTAACAAATAGATAAATAGTTTTAATATTTATAGCAAATAAATTGTCTTCTATATTTTCGACTAATTGTTAAGATATTTTTAAGTAGAATATAAAGATACTAGAATTTTCGAATATATACTGCAAGCATTCTGTATCGGAAATCTATTTGTACAAAAAACAATTAACAATAAGAACTAATATTATAGTTGTAAAAACAAACAATTTAGAAATTGCAAACCAAATTGTTATAACAACAAAGACAAAATAATATTTATAAACTATTATTTTATTATTTTATTAAATTTTTACTTTTTGTTATTATTGTTTTTGTTTTTGTTTTTATTAGATTCAAACTTAGATTTGTTTTTATTCTTTTTAAATTTAATCTTCTTTTAATCTTTCTTTTAATTATTGTAATTTTAATAATGTTTATTTCTATTATTGTTTCGATTGTTTTTAAAGCTATTGCTCTTTAAAATAAAACGCAATTGTAAATATAAGCTTTAGCAATTTAATTTTTAATAATCTATTTTTTGACAATTTGTATATTTCTTTTGTTTAATATATACAAAGTTAGAATTGTTAACAATAGAAAAAATATCTTTTGTAATAATAATTAGCTTAATAATTGTTATTAAGATTAAAATAATATTAATAGTCGAAATATTTATTAATTCAATATATTAAGTTTTGTAATTATAAATAATAGCAAACAATTTCTACTTTTAAATACTATCTTTGTTAAAAAACTTATACTTTAATATTTATTAATTAATAAAGAGACAAACAATATTGTTAAAACCGACTAAATATTTAAAGATAAATTAATTCTTTCTTATAATTAAGTTGCTTAAATAAATAAATAATTTATTAATAATATTACAAAACTTAATTTTATATTTGTTAATACTTTAATAACTAAAAATCTTAAGAAACTCGAATTTGATAAAAATTCTTATTAGTATATTTAACTTTTTAGATTTGTATATTTTAACAATCTTTTAATATATTTTTTAAATTAAATCGATTATCTTTATATTGTAATACAAATTTTTATTAACAATATTTCGAAACACATTTATGCACTTCTTGTTGCTAATATTTTATTTAACTTGTTTTTTAATAATTATATTAAATAATTAAAAAATCTAATATTTAATTTAATCTATTTTTAGAACTTAATTTATTTAAGAACTTTAAACAAGTTTTGTTTTTATATTAAAACAGCTTATATTATTGTTATTCTAGCAATTTATTTAAGAGCTACAAGAGATAACGCAAACATATTAATAGCTATAATAATATTGATATAATTTGTTATCTTAGAGCTCTAATAATAGTTTATAAGCAATAGATAATAACACAAGTAAATATAGTAAAGAAACGCAATTACATAGTAAAGATTTCGATAAAAATATTCTAACTATTAAACTACAAAAATTAAGTAAATTAACAAAATCTAAATTAGATATCTAATTTAATAGATACTTAACTCTTTAAAAGATTTAAATAAAAAAAATATATATTTCTGTTTGTTAGTAGTTTTAATTTAATTAATTTTGTTAATTATAATTTAAACAAAGTCTTAATAGATAGATAATTAATAAACTTTTAAATGAATCTTATATTTTTGTTGTTTTATTTTAAGATTATAACAAATATAGATTTAAGCAAACTTAATAAACTTAATTTGTTTAAAAAATAAAGTATTAATAAATAATTTTTAATTAAATTGTTGTTTTTGCTTAATTGGAAATAAAGTTTGTTAACTATTTAAAATTTAACTAAATTATTTAATTTCTTTATTTCTTTCTTAATCTTAACAATTATAAAGATAATAATATTATTTTGTGTTTCTACAATTGTTAAATCAATCTTTTTAGTCTTTTTATCTTAATAAGATTAAATGTTATTTTTAATTTAAATTTTTTGTGTTTTCGCAATAGTTAAGAGCTTTTTAATTTTATTTAAATAAAATTAATTGCTATTTAATTAAGAATTGCGTCTAAGCGTTGCTTTTAAAATAGTTAATAAAATCTATTTAGTCTTCGAAGTATATTTGCAATTTAATTTACTAATTTGTTTTATATATTATAGTAAAAGAAATTAACTAATATTTGTTTTAATTATCGAGTTAACAAGTTAATTTATTTAATTGTTAATAAGAGAATTTTACAATAGATAGAAAAACAAAAATTGAAAAAATTAAATGATTTAATTTTCTTATTAATGCGTCGAAGCAAAATCTTGTCTTGCTTTAATAATGCGTCTTCGACTAATTATTAATTATTTAACTATCGATTTCTAGTTGTATAATTGTTACGTAATTGATTTTTCGATCTTTAGAGCTTATTATAAATAAATATTTATTAAAGATAATTAGCGTTCTTTAGCAGAAGCAACGAGTCGCAAGTAAGATAAACTTAATTGTTTCTACAACTTATATCAATTCTTTTTAATAAAATATTTGTGTCTAGAATTTCTAGCTGAATATTAGTTATTTAATTGTTAATAGTTATAGATTTTAATTGTTCGAATAATTAAGAGATCGATTATCTAACAAGTTTTGACAATTTCTTAGTTATTGTTTTGACAATATTATAGTATTACTATTTAGATTCTTAGAGCAATACTAATCTAAGTATTCAAATAATTAACAATTAACTTCTATATACTAGAAATTAACAAAAACTTAGCTAATAATAGTAATTGTAAGTCTATTGTTAACTCGATTTATTAGCTATACTTCAAGTATTCTAATTAAAAAGCAAATAAGTTTCTTGTCTTGTTTCAAGTTTACAATCTATTAAAATAATAAATAGTAGAATACTTAGTTTCTATAAAGAAGCTAAAGACAAAGCTTATCTATATATATTAATTGATACTACTCGAATCGATTACGTAATATCAAGTCAAATAGTATCGAGCAAGATAGTGCTAGCACTAGACTAGATTAATTACAGTATTCTAACACAATTTAAGTCGAGTATTCGACTCGAACTCGATAACTCGACTCGATACAATTAGTCTATCTATTACGAATATTGTTAATTTAACTATTAGCTAGTTTAGAGTCTATTTAGCAACAAAAGTCTTAATACTTGTTTGGCAAAAATCTAATTTTAATATTTAAGATGCGTACAAACTTTCGCAATACTTTGTTTATATCTTTATTTGTTACTTGTTTATATTATAGTAATTTGTATAACAAAATCGAACAATTTGTAAGATTTCTAAGCGCAAGTTATACGCTAATAGAAACGTCTTTATTGTGCGTATAGTAATCGTAAATTGCGTTTGTAATTTGCGTCTATAGAACTTAATAACGTGCAAGATTAGATCTTAACAAATTGCGTATTATTTACGCGTCTACAAATTCTATTAATTGCAACTTAATTTTGCGCTTTAAACTATAGAGCAAATATATTGACTAATTAGCTAATTTAATTACTAGTTACTAATAGTACTAGAATTTAAGCTTTCGAAATTATTGATATAGAATTTATATTTATTTTAAACTATATTTATAATAATTATATACTAGAATGAGAAAATATCTTATTAAGATATTTGAAAAGAACAATTTTAAAATAGAAAAAAGTATTCTATTTACTTAATTTAATTTAATTGCAATTTTATTAATATTAATAAAGTTTAATACATAATAAATATTAATTTAGTATACCATAAATATAAAATATAAATAAGAATCTATTTTTTAAGTTCTATAAACAATAGTTTGTTAAAACTATTAGAATTAGAATTATTTAATATATTTTAATCTTTTTAATTATTTATAAAAATATTATTCTTAATACTTTAATTACTTAATATTATATTTAACTTAAAAGTACTAAAATTATTAAAATTTAAAATCTATTTAAATATTTAGCAAATATCTAATTTATAATAAGTATAAAATAAATATTAATTTTATTAATTTAATTTTAGATTGTTTATTAATCTTAATTTGCAAAATTCTTAAACATAAAAACAAATTCTTGTTAAAAAAAATATAAATTTTAAAAACAAAGAAATTAATTATACTATTAAAAATATATTACTATTAAGATTTAAATTAAATATAAACTAAACTTAAATATAATATATATAGAGAATAAATAACTGAATTGCGCAAATATAAAACTATATTAAGTTTTTACTATATCTAGATGTTACAAGTTGTATACTTAATATTACTAAATATAAAAAAGAATTCTTTACAATATATAGAATACAATCTATTAAAAAAGTATTATATAACTAGATTAATAAATTAGTAAAATTAATCTCTTAAAATTGTAAATTTAATAAATTAATAAATTATTAAAATTAAAGAAATTAATCTAGTAATTTATTTATTTAATTAATTATATATATAACTCTTGAACATAACTCTTTTATAATTGTTAGACTAATTGCGTCGGATTAATTAATCGACTCAAATCTTGACAATTCGAATCTAGACTAATTGCGTCGGATTGGATTATCGAGTTCGAATCGAGTACTCGACTCGAATTGGATCGAATTGGTTCTAAAAGTTAAAACTAAAAAGTCGATTTAATTTCTAATATTAAAATTGTTGAATCGAGTTGATTTCTAATATTAAAATCGAAAACCGAATTATATAAATAGTAATTTTTTAAAAACGGAATATTTTGACAAAAGTAATATATATATATAATGCATATTAGTAGTTATTATAATCAATAACTAAAATAGTTCAAAATATATTAAAACTAGTTGATTTAAATTAATTTTTAGTATTTTTTAACATCGATTTGATTTCAAAAGTTGAAATCAAAAACCGAGTTAATTCGATTCGATTCGATTTTCAAAAAATCGATATTTGGATCGATTCCTAATATTAAAATTGTCGGATCGAGTCGATTCCAAAAGTTGGAACCGAAATCCGACCCAACGATCAATCTATTCGAATCAACTCGACTCGAAAGTCTTAGCGAGTTAATTCCTAAAGTTGGAATCGAAAACCAAGTCGAGTCGAGTCGATTTCTAGAGTTAGAATCAAAACCCGATCCAACAATTAGTCTAATAATTGTATTTAATTTATTTTAAGTTTTAACTTATTGTTACAATTACTTAGTTGCAAACTCTTATGTTAAAAAAAAAATTGTAATACAAAAATATTTCGCAAACACATTAAAGAAAAACTAGATATATTTTTCAAATATTTTTATTAAATTTTTAATATTATTTATAAAAAAGTTTAATAATAGTTTGCATTTTTTTATAAATTATCGCGAATTTAATAAAATTACTATTAAAAATACGTTTTTTCCTCTTCTTTTAGAGATACTTAAGTGCTTCGCAAATACGAAGTATTTTATTAAAAGTAATATATACAATATATATTACATTGGCGTTTTATTTTGTCGCTCAATCTTGAGCAATTAGTGCGACTTCTATTGTGGCACTAGTAGAGCTCAAGAGCAAGAGCTAGCTACTAGAGCTTATTTTGCGCTTTGAGTTTTCTCTATTTGTTATCTAAGCATCTTTGAGCTTAATTGAGCAACTTGATCAAGTAATAACGTTGTTCGTATCGCAAATCAAATTATTCGATTAAATTAACATATTTAATCGAAAATTCGATTCAATTTATTAAAGAGTCTACGATAAATTAATATAATAAACGAACAAAATAATTATTAAATGCTTGCATTCTTGAATTTAAATATTAATACTTTAAAGTCTTTGATTTTACTTTGTGTCGTATTAATAAATTGTTTGATTTATAATACGCATTTATAAACAAAAGCGCTTTAGCTTATATATTTAGAAATTAAATTAAACATCTTTGTTATAACAAATACAATAATAACGTTATTTTTTATTTTTTATTTTGTATCTTAATACAAACAAAATTTGTTTAATTTATTTTTAATATTTGCGTTTATAATATCTTTGCTTTTATAAATAGATTTTTGTTTATATTGTTTGTTGTTATAAGTTTATTTGCGTAAATTACATTTATATTAAATTTAAAACTTTTACGTTAATAATTGTCGCTTATTACTTATAAAATTTTAAGTATCTTATTATTAAAACGCAATGTTATTGCGCTTAAATCTTTATTTAATTCGAACTCTTTTTGTAGTACATTATTAATTATTTGTTTTATTAAACTTTATTAATAAATTACGATTACACAATTAATTCAATCTTTTTAAATTTTTTTTTTTCGATATATTTTATTTAATACGAAGCTTGTTTATTTCTTTTTTTTTTTTTTTTTTTTTTAAATATCTTGCAAACGTAATTACTAGCAACAAATGCGTTTTGTTTATATTAACGCTTTTAATTGTAATATAGCATTCTTTAATTACATTATTTATGTATTGCTTTAATAATATATTTAGAATTTTAAACAAACAAGTTTTTTATAAATTAAAAACAAAATAATATAGTATTATAGAAATCTTTTGTAGATATTATTAACGTCTTTGCATATAAATAAGATTTAATAGTTATATATTCTTTTTTAATTTTAATAATATTTCGAATAACATTTGTTGCAAATATAGATTTAGATTTAATTTATTTATTTTTTGTTAATAAAAATAATTGTGTTAAGAGAGATTAAAAAAGTATTGTGCAAACGCGTTGTTACTTAATTTTATAATTGTTAAAAATATATAATAGCAAATTTGATATAAAAATAAATAGAAGAAGCAAGACGCGTTTTTCGCAAACAACTTTGACGAAAGTTATTAAATTTACGCTAATTTAATATAGCAATTTAGACTATTTTCTGCTATAAAAAGAGTAAAATCTTGTGTGTTTAATTTGATTTCTAATAACGTTAATTTAACTATGTAATAAACGTTTTCGTTTTAAACAACGCTACTACGAATTTAATTTAATATATTTGTTTTTAAAGCAATGTCTCAAACATAATAAATTATAGAAATTAATTTCTTATTATTTTTTAACAATTTCTATTTATTTTATATATAAACAATACAAGTAGTAGTATCTTAAATTTTATAAATTACAAATTTATTTTAATTTGTTTAAATATTTTTAATTTCGCATTAACTTATCTTTTTATTGTTCGAATTTCGTTCTTAATAAAATTTTTGTCGTAACAAGTATTATATTAATTTTAATCAAAATATATATTAAAACTAAATATAAACTTCTTTAAAAAGTTTATTTTAATTAATATTATATAAGCGCTTTAAAAAACATTGTTTATATTGTAAATTTGTTAATCGTTAATAGCTTGCGAGATTTTTGTATTATTTGTTAATTAAAGCTTTAATTATAATATATCGTTTAATCTACTCGACTTTTTTTCGTTACGTTACTTAAAAACGTTTAAGAACGTTTTACTATATATTTTTTTTCAATTTCGTTTGTCTCTTCTTTTAGAATTTATAATAAACAAAATAAATAACAATTGTTCAATAAAGCGCTCTTTATATATTAATAACAATTTAACGATATATTGCTCTTCTAAAAAAAAATTCTAAAATTATATATAATTTTGTTGCTAAATGTTAATGTAATTGTTTTAAGCTTTCGAACAACGCGATATTTTCTTTATTTGTTAATCAAGTTTATTAAAATTATGTGCGTTAAATTTAAAGCAAATTATCGAAGCGTATATGTACACAAAATATTTTCTAATTTAGAAGTTATTTCTTTTTTTTATTTATTTGTGTAAGTCGATCGCAAATATTATAAAAACAAAATAATTATTTTTGAATTGTTTGTATTGCTAGATTTTATTGTTTTGTTTTAATTTATTTAGATTGTTTAAACAAGTTTGTTGTTAACGCATAAATATAATTGTTGCTAAAACTAGTTTCTTTAATCTAATAAACTAACAAATTTAATTAAAAGTTCTTGTATACATAGAATTGTAATTGCTTTGTCTAATATTTAAAGTTGTTTAATTAAAAAGTATTTATTTTTAGTTATTAAGTTTTGTCAACATTGCAAAATAAAAAATTTGTAATTTTAAAACAAATTTTGATTAAATTTCGATCAAATTTTTTTTTTATTTAATTTGATTATTTATTGTTAAGAAAGCTACTCTTTTTGAGTTGTATATATATATTTAATTTATAAATTTCGAAGATTTGTTAATGCGAAAATAGAAATTCTTTATTAAATATATATAAGCGTATTTGTTGTTCTTGATATTAAAGTTGTCAATTGTATTGAATTTTTTAATAAACTTCTTATAGTAACTAATAACGTAAAATTTAAATATATTGAAATAAGCTTTCTTTGTCTTCACATTTATTAATCGATATTTGACAAATATCTTCTTTAATATATTGAATTGTTTTCGCGTATATTGTATATATAATAAGATTATTTCGTCGTAAAAGTAATACGTCGCAAGCATTATAAAATTAATTATCGATTTTGTCGCATAAATTGCAATTAAGGCGTAATAACAAAGCAACAATATTATAATTGTTATTAGTTAATAAAGAATAACGCTTTGTTCGATTTCGATTTATTGTTAAACTTTGCTAAAATGCTTAAAAGTGCGCAAACTAAAAATCTTAAGAATTAATTTAAAGCTTTGATTTAATTTAAATATAACATTTGTTTTTTTTACTTTCTTGCTCTTATAAATGTACTTATAACTTGCTCTAATTTAAAAAATAACTTTTGCGATAAATCTCTTTAATCAATTTATTAAATTTATTAAAATATCTTTTTTAAATTAATATAACAAATCTATTATTATTATGTTATAAATGTTTACTCTTAAAAGCTCTTATACAAAGTTTCTTATATTATAAATATACTTAAAATTCTTCTTATTAACTCTATAATTAACTTGAAATTCGAATTGCTATAGTGTATCTTTATATATTTGTAACGTTTATATATTTATTAAATTGTTACATTTGTCTAAAGAAATCTTATATATAATATAATAACAATTTTGTTTAACTTTGATTACAACTGTTTGCTTTAAATAATTGATTATTAGTTTTATTAGCATTAAATAATAGTATTTGCGTCAATTGTTTGCGCAATAAATTATTAATTTTTTCGTCGAAAAATCGCGCAAAGCTAGTGTTAAATAATTAGCGCAATAACTCTTTAACAAATTATTTTTTACTTACGTTTCGTTATACAACTTATAATGTTATAATATATCTTTATATTTAAATGTTTTGTATCGTTTCTTTTAGCATACATTATTAAAATATAGTCTAATAATATTATGTTTAATCGATAACTTCGTCGTGCGTTTCTATTTAAATTTTTAATAATTATATATATTAATTATGCGCTTTAATCTTTTTGTTATTTAAAGAGTTGTATTTTATTTGTCGAAATAAAAATTAATATTATAGTTGCTTCGATTAGATAAAAATTTTGCTTTTTTTTATTAATTATTAATTGTGTAATATTAATTTTAAAGTCTATTGCTCTTCGCTATATATTAATAAATTAATACGTATTATAAATAATTTGTATAAGCTAAATAATTAAGCATAAAAGCGATAACTTTATCTATTAGTTAATAGCGTATTTTGTACATTTAATTAAAGTAAGTCGCATTTTTTACGTTAAATATTAACTTAAATGCGTTAATTTTTTACTTATTATTAGATATTTTTTACGATATATTATTTAATTCAACAAGTTATATATTATTGTTCAAATAAAAGACGAATTTATAAAGTAATTTTAATTGCTTATTTTTAAAAAATTAATTAACATCGTTTTTAGTATATTTGCAATCGTGAAATTAATATGCTAGAATATAGTTTGTTTTGTTAAGAAAAATTTTATAACGATTCTTAATTAAATAATAATATTTCTTGCTCTTATTCTAGATATTTAAGTAATCGAATTGTTGTTAAATTTTTTTATTGTATTTAATGTGCGCATTTGAAGTTTTAAGTAATCTTTTATGTATTCGAAGATAATTTAACAACAATTCTTTAATCTTTTTTTTAATTACGATTTCGTAGCTCTTGTTGCGTAACAAAAATAACATAAATAATAAATTAAACTTAAATTAATAGTTTTCATAAAAATTATTAATAAACTTGATTGATTTTTTGCAATTGTAAAGTGTTGCAATTAAATTTGTCTTAATTTGCTATATTTGTTAATTTACTATCTTTTTGATTAAATAATGCGATATATCGCAATTTATAAAGTAATTGTCTTTTAAAAGATTAAACAATAAATATATCGAATTAAGATTATATTTAAAAACTAAATTTAAATTTAAAAAATTATTATTTAAAGAAGTTTAAACAATATAATATTTTAAATTTTTATCTATTATATATATGATGCTTATTATAATAGTTGCTTTTGTAATTTTTGTTAATAAGTCTATACGAAAGTATTATTTTTAATAATAATCGTTTTGTTGCGTCTCTTAATTGTATAAAACTTTTTTTAAATACTTATATATATTAATTTTTCTAACTTAAATACGACTTTTATAATAGTTTTTTATATAATATATAAAATCGTTTGTAAACTTTAGAATCTTTAAACATTCTTAACAACGTATTGCATTTATATTGATTTAAATATTAAATATTATACTAAACGATATTGCAAAACAATCGAAACACAAAATAACGCATCTAGCGTTAATAAAATAAACGCAATTACTTATAGTAAACTAGCGCAAAAATTTCGTAAATACTTGTTTAATAATTTTACGAAATTTTAATTAATTCGCTTAATAGCTAGTCTTTTTTATTTTTAAACATTTTTTTAATAAAAATATTTAAATCTTTTTTTTTTTTTTTTACGATAACATTATTTTATTGTTTAAGCTTAAATTATTCTTTTTATACTTTTATAATTGTGTTGTTTTTTAGAGATCGCTTTTGCTTTAATTTTATTATAGCTTTTTTTGACGTAAATTGCTTAGACGTTCCCAATTGATTTGTTATAAATTTTAATCTTTATTTTGTTGTAAACGTTGTTACGAAGCAAACAAATTTGTAGAGATTATCGTTAATTGTTTATTGAATTTTTGACGTCAATTTAGTAAATAAAGATTTTGAAGACGTAGTTCTTTTTAAGATTGTGCGACTCAAATAACTTGTTATTAAGTTAAACAATTTTTAAGTTTAATTTTATGCAACATGTAAACATTAAATAATCTTTTACATTATTTTTAATAAAGAACAAGACTTTTATCAATTAAATCGAAAAAAAATTGCGTTATATTGTTAAAAATCTTAGATAAACTTTAATTTCTTAAGAGTTTAGAATTTTAAATTAATTAAAAACATAAATTGCTATTAATTTTTATTTAATAAAGACGTTTACATAGTTTGTTTAATAGCTTTGTAATATTGTTGTTAACAACAATAGCAATCTTAATTATAAAAATCAATGTAAAAATGTGTTTAAAATTATTAACGTTCAAACAAACATATCTTTTTATATATATTTATTATCTTTTTATTAAAATAAATTATCTAATAAGTTTTTTTTTTAGATATATTTTTTATCTTAAGTTGATAATTTTCTTTATTTTGATTTTATACAAAGTTAAAGCATAAAAATGTTTGTTAATTTAATTTAATTTTTTTTGTTTTACGTTTGCAAGATTTAGAGTTAATAAAACTTGCAAATTAATTAATACAAAAGACAAAAAATTTAATAAATATAATAGTTGTTGTTTTTACTCTTTAATAAAAGTAATTTTAAAAGCGTATATTTAATCGTTTTATCTACTAAAAATATAAGTATCTAAAGTGCTTATACGTGCAATCGCAAAAACTCGATACTATAATAAAAAAGCATTTTTTTTTTATTTAATTAACAATAAAAATTACAAGTTTTTGCGCGATATTTAATTTAAAGAGTAATAACATATTTACAAATATAATGTTAACTATAATTGCAACAATAAATGCAAAAATTGTATTATTTAATATAGTTAACAAATAAATTTAAAAATTGTTAAAATTACAAATCGTAAATAAAATAAATTCGAAACTTTTACTTTTAAAGTGTCTTTATAATTTGCGTTTTTCTAATATTAATTGTTAACAAACTTAGATTTATAATGTTTTAAATCTTTATTAAAAGAGAAATTTATCGATATATATTATAACAAAATTATCACAAATAAGAAGTCTAATTGTCGCAATAAATTGCGCAAAATTAGCAGCAACAATTATATATTTAATTTAAACAAACTATGCGCAAATATTTTAAAAATTATTATTAAAATTAAGTTTTTAAACAATTATTTAGATAAAAAGTAATAACATCGCGATTTTGTCAAAAGCGACAAATACAAAATTTACAAAAATAACAAAGAGCAAAAGATGTAACGTTATTCTCTCTATAATAAACTTATATATTTTATCGACGATATATATAAAGTATAAATAAATCGACACGCTTTATCAATTATTTGTACGAATCAAATTATATTATTTATACAATTTTGTACAATTATTTCGATAAATACATTTACAAATTTGTCTTTTTTGTTACAAAAAATATCTAGTTTCGTCTAATAAAAAGCAATGAAGTTTTGAATCAAATATGCGTTTATCTCGTAATTTAGATTCTTGCAATTTTTAAAATAAGCGTATTTTTCTACGAAAATTTAAATTAAGAAAAGACTCTTATTTTTAAAATCTACGTATATAAAGATAGTAAAAATAGCTTTATAAATGTCTTTTTTAACATTAATAATAAATAGTGTATACTAAATATAATAAATTTTATATAAAAAAATTATAAGCAAAAGACTTAATAATTGTTAAAGTAAAAATTAAAAACAAGAATAAATATTTTATCAAAGCGTTGTTTAATAGTTTTACAATTTTTATATATAAATGCATTTTATAATATTAATTCTCGAAATATATATATTAAAGTTCAAATATATATAAGAATAATATTCGTATTATTTGTGAATTTTTTCGCATAGAAATTATAGTAATTAATTTTTTTATTTGTTTTATATTTTTTTACATTTTTTTACATTCTTTAAAGTTCTTAATTTTTAATTTTTAATTTTTAATTTTTATTACAAAACTTATTCTATATTTAACATTAAATTTCGAAATTTTATATATTATTCTTTTTATTTGTTAGCAAACATTATATACTTACAATAACTTTAATAAATTTTGACAAAAAAAGTTTGTTCTTAAATTCTTTTAACATTTTTGCAATTAATTTATTATTAATTGTGTATTTAGAGTGTGCATTTTTCGAAGTTGCTTACAATATAATTATTATAAGTATCGAAACTTTAACTTCTAAAGCTTAAGTCTTTCTTTAACGTTAAATAAATTATATATTAAAATGTCTTTTAAACGCAAACAATTACGTAATACTTTAAAATTAATTAATTATAATATAAGTAATTTTGCTTTAATTGTTTATTGTTTTAATATAAAGATACTAATTAATGCAATGCTTCAACTTCTTTATCGTTTAAATTTCTCTTTAGTATTAAATTTATTAATATTGTAGTTGTTGAAATTGTTGCAACTTAATTTATTATTAAATTAATAACGTTGTTATTAACTACAAATATTTAAACAATTGCACAACAAACACTTAATCAAAATTTCGTTTAATTGTTTAATTCGAAAAATTTATTCTTAGATCTTAAGTAAATGTTTTAATAATTTAGTATCTTTTAAATCTTAAATATAATTTTAGATTAAATATTATTTACTAAAATATAGCTATAAAGTTGAAAAAAATAACAAAGAATTTATTTTTCTACAATTTTGTTGTTGTTACGACTTCGAAATCTTGTTATTTTTTGATAAAATTTGTATTTTAAAATTTATTAAACATTATTAAGTTCAAATCTCTATTGATTTATTATTTAATAATAATAATAATAATAATTTGTATTTTTTCTTTTAAACTTGAATCGAATTTAAGAATTACAATTTTAATTTTAAGATTATTAATAAGACGCAAATATCAAAAAAGAAGCACAAAATATTTGCAATATTTAATCGTTTAATATCTTTATATTATACTTTTATTTTATTAATTTATTAAAAGATATCTTTAATTTAATTTTTTTGTAATGCGACTTAATTTATTTGCGCTTTTGTTTAAGTTAATTTGTTTTAAAACTTAATTTTGTTTTATTTAGAATAATTTGCACAAATGTATTTGCAACAAGATTAAATCTTATATTTTGTTATTAAAGTTTATTAATACTTTATTCGAATCTTCTTTAAAGAAGCGTCGCGTATTTATATTTTTATTAAAATAATATATTGTTAAAGAAATGTTATTATAAAAACATTAATATTTTTTATAATAAATTTATTAAAGAATCGTAACTTGTCGATCTTTATATTGTATTATATTATTTGTTAAATCAATATTAGATTTATAGTATTTTAAGTTGCGCACAATATTGTCTTTTTAATTAATAATGTTAACAACTCTTCTCTTATGCATTAAATAAAAAGCACTAAAGTTTTTCGCTTTTTTAATTATTTGCGAACATCAACAATACAACGCTTATTTATATTAAATAAATTAATATTGTTTGTCAATGCATTCTTTAAGTAAGCTAAAAATGTTAACGTAAAAACTTTTTATTGGTTATACGTTTAGTTCTTTGCGATATTCGCTTCTTCAAATTGTTTTATTATCGCAAAACAACGCTTTTAAACGCAAAATTTACTATTGTTAACAAAAAGTTCTTCGCACTCTAGCAAGCAATCTTAGAAAAGTAAAAAAAAAAATTGTTGTTTAATAAAAGAAACAATAGTAATAAGAAAAATTGTTCTTAAAAATAACAATTTCAAAAATAAAAAAAAAAGAATTGTAAAAAATTAAAGTCGCATCTTTTATAAATAAAGTAATTGTAATTTTTAAGTTACAAAGCAAAAGATTTAGCAATAATAAAAGAAATTTTACGAACACAATATCTTTATTAACAATTAAAAGAGCTTATAATAGTATTAAATTACAAAAACTAAAGCAATTTTCAATTAAAATAAAATAAAATAAAATTTATTTAAGCAAATATTTAATTAATAGCATTTTTAATTAATAGATTTAATTTATTTGTAATCTTTATTTCGATATATTAAACTTAAGATCGTAATTAATAATAACAACAAAATGCAAAAAATTTTGTAAAAAAACTTTTTTAGAAAAAGATTTAACATTTTTTGACACAATAATTATAAATAAGTAAAGATACTTTGTTAAAGCGTTGCTATATAACTTCGCAATTTCTATATATAAATACATCTTATAATGTTAATTTTCGAAATATATATATTAAAATTCTAATATATATAAAAACTATATTTATATTATTTGTAAATCTTTTCGTAAATAAGTTACAATAATTAGTTTTTTTATTTATTTTATTCTTTTTAAAGTTATTATATACTTTATATTTTTATTCGAATTGTAAAATCTTTTATATTATTATTTTTAATAACTTATTTTTATTGTTAAGTATTGCGCAAAATCCTCGTTATTAATACAATAACTTCGATAAATCTTGTTAAAAAAAGTTTACTTAAATTTTTTTTATTATTTTTGTTATTATTTTGTTGTTAATTGTGTATCTAAGATATATATTTCTTTAAATTATATATATTGCAATTATCGCAAATATCGAAGTTTCAACTTTTAAAACTTAAGCTTTGCTTTATTGTTAAATAAATTATATGTTAAAATATCTTTTAAACGCAAACAATTGCGCAATACTTCGAATTCAACTTATTGCAACGTAAATAATTTTGCTTTAATTGCTTATTATTTTAATATAAAAATATTAATTGACGCAACACTTTAACTTCTTTATTTTTTGAGTTTTTTTTAAGCATTTAACTTATAATATTATAATTATTAAGATTGTTAGTAATTAATTAGTTATTAAATTAATAACGTCGTTATTAATTACAAATATCTATACAATTATATAACAAACATTTGATTAAAACTTTACTTAATTGTTTGTACTAAAAAATTTATTCTTTAATTAACGTTTTACAAAATAAGTGCTTTAATAATTTAATATTTTATAAATCTTAAATATAATTTTTAGTTTAAAATCGTTTGCTAAAGCATAATTATAAAAAGAAAAAAAATAAAAAAAGATTTAGTTTAGTAGAATTTTTTTATTGTTACAATTTTAAGATTTTGTTATTTTTTAATAATATTTGTGTCTTAAAAGCTATTAAACGTTATTAAAAGCAATTTTTTTTAAATATTTATATTAACAATTAAGATAACAATCAATTTTATTTTTTCTTTTAAATTTGTACTAAGTTCGAAAATTATAATTATAATTTTAAAATTATTAATTATATACAAATCTCGAAGAAAAGAAAATTACGTTTTTTTTTATCGAATTAATATTTGACTTTTGTTTACGCTCTTGCTTTTTCGATTTAATAAAAAATATCTCTTATTAAAGCTTCTTGTTGTGCAAATTAGTTTGTTCGTATTTTTGCTTACTTTAATTTTTTTCAAAACTTAATTTTCTTTTGTTTTTAACAAAGTCGCATTTTGTATTTCGCATTTTGCGCACATTAACATTTTTTAACAATTTTTTTAAACAAAACGTTTTGTAATTATATTTCGACAAATGTTATCTACTTTTAAAAAAATACTTTTATCGAATTATTAATATTTTTAATAATTGTTCTAACAAAGAATTGTAATTTTTTTATTTTAATTTTGTATTGCATTATTTGACGCATACAAATAAAATTTACAATACATTAAGTAACTCGAAATTCTATAACATTAATTAATAATTTAAACAACTTTTTGATTTTTCTACTTTAAGAAGATTTGAGACGAGAATTAATTAAAAGCAAAGAAAATAATTGCTCAAATTCTAAATTTATATTATTAATATTAGCAAAAAAAAAAATAAATAATATTAAAAAATAAATTTGTTTTCGTAAGATTAAAAAAAAATTGCGCAATTATTAATTCTTAGAAGTTGTAAATTAGTTTTATCGTTATTATGCAAATATTTTACAAAATTATTATACTAAAGATAAAAATGTTGAATCTTAGTCTCTTTAAAGTGTTTCTTTAGCTTAAAAATTTAACTAGATTTATTCAAACTATTTTCTTTTCTATTTTAAAATATATTTTTGTTCTACTTGCTTGTTATAGTTTTGCTAAAGATATTTTATGTTTTAGCAAAAATTGTTGTATTTGATTACAATTGTATATTTTGTTAATATTATTATTCTAAAGCATTAATTGTAGTTTATTAGCTTTTAACTTTTTCTTTTTTTTTTAACTTTTTTTTTTTGTTGTTTTTAATTTTTTAATGTTGTCTCTTGTGCAATGTTTTCGATAAATACATTATTTTTTTCAAAAATATTAATCGACTTAATCTCTTTATTGCATTTTTCGTTTTTATAATAAAAATTTATATTTAAAGATTTAAAAACTAACTTTTCTTTTATTTGAAATAAAATAGCGCATAGTTTTATATAATTGCTTTTGTTAAATTTTGTATCTTTTTTATATTTGTAAAACTTTATATTTTCTACTAAACGCTTTAGACTTTTTTATTATATTTTATTGATTTATTGTAATACGTATTTTGTAAATTCGAAAAAATTACTTTTGTCTTTTTGAACACTTAATTGCTTAATTCTTTTAAAATAGAATTCGATTTTAAAAAATTCAAATTGTATTAATAGATTGCGCACGCATATCTATCTTTATCTTTTACACAAATTAGACACTTATAGGGTTACATATTATTATTTAGCGAAAATACGCTTATTTGCAACATTGTTTTTTGCATTTATTTTCGCTCTAGTTTGCTCTTTAATAACGCTTAATTTTGTTTTAGTTTTAGTGTTGTTTCGAATTTATTTTATACTTTGTTTGTAACTTGTATGTTTACTTGAATTAAATTAAATATTTTTTATTAAACATTTGTTAAAACAATCAATTATAAAAAATTATAATTTTAGTTTTTTCTATATTTTTTGTTTAAATAATCTAAGAACTTTCGCTTTTAATATAATTTTTTCAAACGCATAATATTAAAAGTGTTGTTACTTTTTAACATTAATTGCAACGCTTTAAAAACAAATCTTCAAACTTAAAAATTGTCTTTATTAAATTTTTGCAACAAAGCATAATGTTAAAAACGTAATTCGCTTAATTCTTTAACTATAAACAAATTATTTTAAATTTTATTAACAACTTTTTAAACAAAATGTGTGTAATTTCGAAAACTCTAATTATAAAATTAATAATTTTAACAAATTTTTTAAGTTTTGCGATATCTTAATAAAGTTATTTTCAATTGTAAAAAACTTTGTTTTTAAGAGCTTAAATGTAATAAATTAATCGCTTATTAATTTGTCTAAATCTTACAAAAATATATATTAATATATTTTTTAAAAATAAACTTTACAATTTATATTAAGCGACAAGCTTTTTCTAAAAATTTGTTTAAAAAATTAGTTAATTTTAAGTCTTAATTATAAATTATTTCTTAATATAATTTATTTAGCGAACAATCTTACAAATACATTTATTATTTTTAGAATCGCATTTTACAATTTTTTAAAAAGTTTTCTATTAGTTTTTAATCTTTAATTACGATAAAATATATATAAGATCTCTTTTCGCATTTTAAGATTTATTAAGAATAAAATATTAAGAAATTTTAAAAGTTTTATATTAAACTATCTATTTAATTATTTGCAATAATATAATTGTTTTACTTTTCTTTTAATAAAGTAAACTTTAAAAATACTTTAAACTTAAGTGTCTATATCTTAGCTAATACATTATTTAACAATTTTATAAAGTATAATACGCATAAAATTGTTATTATTAACGCAATTTGTAATATTATAATAAAGAAAAACGCAAAATACAATTTTAAAATCTATATATTATCTTAAGCTATTAATAGTAAGTTTAAGAATTTGTTCGAAACAAATTTGCAAAAAAGCTTCAATTTTAATATTAATAATTATAATATTAATGATCGTAATATAAAGACAACTTTATATAATAATTATTTTAAAGTATTGCGTTCTTTTAATAATTCTTTGCGTTTATAAATTTAATACAAGTTTTACTTAATAATTTAAAATTTATATCGCAAAATCGTTATTTTTGATTTAAAATTATTGTATTTATTTAGTTAAATTTTTGAACAAATTTATAATAACTTGATCGTTGAAGCAATTCTAGTAAATACAATTAATATTATAAAGATTAAATCGATTGTTATTTTGTTTCTAAAGAAAGATTTTGCTATAAAGTATATTAAGTACGTAAATAATAAACTTTGCGAAATCGATAATAAAAAAATTATTGCTAACTTAATATTGACTTTGTTATAATCTTTGTCTCTTGCATTAAAGCAAGCAATTCGAAAAAAACATTATATACGTTGTCTAAAGATTTAAGACTTTTTACGCGACGTTTCGTTATTTATGCTACAAAACAATTTAGAGATTAACTTTATTACTAAGTTCGATACAATTAAATATATAACAATAGATTTTAATAACATCGCTATATTACGCTTTTATTCGATCAAAACAACGCAACAAGCTTTTAATTTTTTTTTTCGCATCTTAAATATCGCAAATGTTTTCTCAAATATGTCGCAAATTCTTGCACTTTATCTTTTAACTAAATAAACTAACTTAAATATTTAAAATAATAATATTTTTTTTTTTAAATTTTTGATTACAATTGGCGCAAACTTGGGATTTTTTTTTTTTTATCTTTCTTCGTATCTTAAATATCGCAAATGTCGTCTTAAATATATTGCGAACTCTTGCATTCTATTTCTTAATCAAATAAATTAACGATATTTAAAATAATAATATTATTATCTTTTTAAATTTTTAATTATAATTGACACAAACTTAGAGCTCTCTTTTAAATTTAAAAGACTTTTCGATAAAATTCTTAACAAATTAACTTAAGCACTTGTATTTATAGCAAGAATTTTTTCGCATTTTTTATTTTGTTGATCTTTCTACGATGCGACCTGTTTACGTTATATACTACATTACTTTATTAACTTCTTTAATAAACAACAATGTTTAATCTTAAACACAAGAATTATTAAGCTTAAAGAGATGCGTTCGTTGTATTTATTTAAAATATTTAAAGAAAAAAAGCAATTTAAATTGAGCGAAAAGACAATAATATAAAATAATTATTTATAATGTCGTTGCGAAAACAAAAAGAAAATTGATTTTATAAATTAAAACTCGAACTTGCGCAATTTGCAAAATATTAGCAATTTAAATCTTAATATATTATTAAATTTTTTCGATTAATTAAATTATAGCTTAATCGAAATAATAATTTGTTATTAAAATCTTATTAATCGAAAGTTGTAACGTAATTCTTGTTTAAATTAAAAAGAGTATAATTTTATATATAAACGCAAAGATAAAAACAATTGTTTAAACAATTTCGTAATAAAATTACGCAAGTCTTTGACAACGCTTCGATTTATTTACGACTTAAAACATATATGCGCACTTTATTTAAATTGACGCTTTTGCATTGTTAATATTTGCAATTTGTTTAACAACGTTTTTATTAATTTTGCATATTTTATATTGTTGTTTTATCGAATTTCAATAAATTTTATTATAACATTTAAATATTAAAGAACAAAAAAAATATTATACTTTTAATTCTTATTCTTTATTTATCTTTTTATTTAATTAAATATGTTATTGAAGTCTATATGCTTATAAAAGCATCAACTATTACAAAACATTTTTAACAACAATATTAAGAGAAAAAATTTATATAAATACTCGTCTTTTTAGCATTCGAAAATCGTACATTTTTTGCAATTATATAAAAAATCATTTTAATTACAAAGTTAAAAACATTTTGTTTAAGTATATTGTTAATTCTTAAGATTTTTCACGCACGTCTAGCAATGTTTGCGACAAAAATGTTCTAAATTAAATTAATATTACATTAATAGCATCGAATATAACTTATAACTAACAAAAACAATAAATAATATAATTATTTTATCTTAACTAAAAAAAGTTTAATTAAAAACTTATATTATTCTTTGTTATTATTGATTCTAAGCTCATTTAAATAATAGCTCAATATAAGAGAAAATTATACATTATAATCGTTTAAAGCAAATCTATTATTTACGAACAAAACAACAAAAACTTTAGATCGCTTTTTGCGTATATTTAATCTTTTTTATTATTTTTAAACGTTGCGTTCTTAAAGAACACAATATTGCAATCGTTATATAATTAATTAACGTTCAATTCTTTAATTTAATCTTGTATAAAAACATTTATTGTTTGTTTGTTATTAAAATCTTTAATTTTCGCAAATCGAAATTTACTTCGAACATAAACAAATGCGCTATTATTGTCGTTTTCGTTATTTTTGTTATTTTTGTTGTTTCGATTATTATTGTCGCAAGATTTTAAAATAAAACTTGAATTACTTAAATATCAAAAATACGCTAAAAATTAAAACGAAAAAAGACAAACAATTAATTAATTGTTATTAATAAGCTTAATAAATAAAACTTTAATTAAATTATCTTAATAAGAGACGCAAAATTCGTTAGATTATTTTATTCAAAAGTTGATTTTATTTTTTTTATTTTTTTTGTTATTTTTATTATTGTTGTTATTGTACTTTAGAGTAGAACTTGAATTGCTTAAATATTAAAAATATATTAAAAAATAAAACGAGAAAAGACAAACAATTAATTAATTGTTATTAACAAGCTTAATAAATAAAACTTTAATTAAATTATTTTAATAAAAAATACAAAATTTTCTTAATAATCTCTTTTAAAACTTGTCTTTTTCGTTATTGTTTAATAAACTTAATTGTACGTAAAAACAAATTTATTTGTTAATTTTTTTATTTCGTTTAACAAACATGCAAAATCTTTTAAACTTACTTAAAGATACAATCTTATATATTAGAAATTTAGAGTTGCTTACTTCGATAAAACAACGTTGTTAAAACATTATTAAAACATTATTTTGTATTTTTTTTATACTATATTTACAAACTCTATTTTATCAAAAGCATTATTATCGCTTTTTAAAAATATTTGTAGCGTTTTCATTTTAATAAAACGATACATTAGAAATTATATGTTATTATTTTTTTAAATTATAACGACTAACTTTACTTTATTACAACGCAAAAAAAATCTTACATTATTACTCTTTTAAGCTTTAATTATTAATTTTATTTTATTATAAATGTTGCAATTGTTATCGAAGATTACGCGTTATCTATTTTTAATATTTATAAATTATTCTTTAACAACTTTTGTATTAATAAATTTCGAATTACAACTAATTAATTATTACAAAACTTATTTATTAAGTTTTATTTTACTATTTTTAAATAATTTGCAATTTTAACTTAGCGACGCGATTTAACAAGAGTTATAATAGAAGAGACGTTGTATAAATAGACAAATAATCGCATTATACATAATAAATATTTAACAATTGCGAATTAAAACATTAGTAACGCTTCTTAAATATATTGTGTAACAACATTGCTTTATGTATTTTAAACTTTTACACTAATACGTTCTTAAATAACAACAACAAAACAACATAAATTATAATAACATTAATTTTAATAAAGTATATAATCGCTTGTGCTTATATAAAATAATTTAATTTCTTAAATTTTATAGCAATTTAATACGATATTCTTAATTAATAGCTTAGTTATCTAGTGTAAATTAAAAACACATAAAAATATAATTTTATATTGACACATGCGTACTATATTAAACTTATATAAAAATTATTATTTATTTATGTTTATTAATTATAGAACGCAATAAATGCATATTATTATTGTTATAATTAAGACAAAGCAAATTAAAATCAAGTCTTTGTATATTGTATAAATAAAAAAATATAACTAAAGCTTTTTATTAATTATTAGCTCTACTTCGCATTAATTTTATCTTTGCTATATTTTCTTTATAAATGTTTCGCTTTAATGCAAATTTAATAGAAAGTATTAATACTTAAAGTTCTTTATAATAATAAATAAAGACAACTTCGTTTACTTCTTTATGCAACATTATTTGTTACAAACAATCTTTATTAAATAAATCAAATTTAAATTTATTAAATTAATATCAAATTTCTTAATATTTCTCTTTAATAATTTGACGTTTTTTTTAGTTATTATTGTTATTATTGCTATTTTAACGATCTATATATTATTTAGATTTATATTGTTTTTTTAAGCGAATTTGTAAATAATTTTTGTTTAATAAAGTTAAAAATTTTCGAAACATAATTTGTTTAAAGTGCGAATATTTAAAGAAAAAATAAACCTTTGTAAAAATTTAACAACATAATTAATGTTAACTTCGATTCTAAAATAAAATAAACAAAATCTATAGATAGAAGCAATTCAATTTAGTAAAAAAAATAGTCTACGATATAATGTATACGATTTCGCACAATTAAATAACAAAAAGCAATACAATATATTTAGAAATAAACAAAACATTATTGTTATTACAATTAATATTAATATATTGTTCGAAAAAATAATATATTTGTTAAATTTATTATTTACAAGTTATTATTATTAAGATTTAAACTACTTATTTGTTTTAAAAGATTATTATTATTAAGATTTAAATTACTTAGTTGTTTTAAAAGTTAATAAAATTGCTTAAAAATTATGTTAATATTAGTTATTGTTGCAATATACAAATTTTAATTAATTTTTAAAATAAACAAAATACTAATTATTATATTGTTAATAATAATTCGCAAATAATAATTTTTTAAATAAGAAAATATAATAAAAAAAAAGATAAAAAATTATTAAAAGATAGATATTAATAATTTAAATTTATTTGTTTAATATTCTTATTAACTTTTACATAATAAATAAGACAATATTTTTATTATTTATTATAAAGTGTCTTGCATAAATTTTTTTATTTGTTCGAATATACGATTGTTAAAATGTATAACGTTGTGTTATTTATAATATATTATTGTTAAAAAACTAATTTAATATAATCTTAAAATATTGAAAAAATTAATTGAAAAAGACGTTAAATACACATTGCGAGTCTATAAAATATGCGATTATATTAATTGTTAATTTTAAAACAACAAATTTAGATTGCGCAATTATTTTTGTTTTGCAAATAAAATTTATAACGAAGTTTAAATTAGCAATTAACTTAAAAAATACAACGCAATATCTAATAAAAAACTTCGTAAAAGCACTTTTAAAATTGCGTAATTTTAAAGTTAATTTATTATTATTTTTAAAGTTACTATGTTAATTATATTCGAATTGCTTGAATTGTAAAATATATTGATTTTAAAATTTAAAACTATTAACAAAGAAGTTAAAACAACGAAAACATAAATAAGAAATTAGTGTAAAAAAGAGATATTTATTAATTATAAAAGTTAGATATAAGAATTAATTAAAACTTCAAATCTTTTAAATCTTTTTATAATTTTTTATTATTTATTATTATATTATATTAAGAGCTAGACACTTAAAGCAATTAAATAAAAAACTTATATTTTGCGAATCTCGCAAAAAAGAAAATTTGTTAGCGAAATTGTCAAAATTTGTATCTAAATATGCTAGAGATTTTAAATTGTTACACGAAGAATAGATATAATCTTAAGTAAAATATAGAAAGTCGACAAAAGAGAGAAAGAAAATGTAAAAAAATGTTGCAAAAAAAAGATTTAATATCGCGATATTAAATATTTAGATTTAACGAAATCGTTAACTTTAAAAGAGATCAAAGATATATTGTTAAAAGATCAAGAAAAAATTATTATTACGCGAGAAAAATTGTTAAGAGAGCGTAAAAAACTATTAAGAAAATAAGAGAAACTATTAAGAAAATAAAGATGATTAACGAGTTTTAAAAGTTAATTTTTTAAAATTCTTATCGCTAAGTTTAAAGAGATCGAACAAAAATATTAGAATTAACGTTTGCAACAAATCTTATATCAATAAAGTACTAATTTGTAATAAAATCTATGCAACAAGTTAAGAATATTAAGACGTCAAATTAGAGTATTTGTTAGCGTTGAACTTGCGACAATTATAAGATTGACGCAAAGCTATATTAGTCGCAACAAAAAATCAATTAATAAAAAACGCAAAAGTAGAAAATTTGTTTAAATTTATAGACTTGTTAGACGTTTGCGCATAATTAAAGACGTCGAAATTAAAAATACTAAAGTGCGAAACTAATAATAAAATAATTTTTGATTGTTAATTAACAAGTTGCCCAAAGTAGTTATTAATTTCAAAGATTATCGTTTTATTGTTTTCAAAAATTAGAAATATATTTTTTAGCATACTTAACATGCGATTGCGCGATAATCGAATTGTCTTATCGCAAGCTTAAGCATTTTGTCTTTATAATTAATTTTAATTTGTTATTGTTATATTTAACGTTTATAAACAACAATTTAGTAATGTTTTGTTAATGTACGTAACACAAAAAATCTTTTGTGCAATTAAAAATTATTAATTAACGCAAGTTAACAAAAGTAAACAACAAGAGAAACACATTAACGCAACAATTATTTTTTGATAAAAGTAAATAATATTGTTTAGATCGCAATTAAGAATTTTTATAATTAAGTTATTGTCTAAAACAACAACAAAGCAAAGATAAATTATTAAACAATTAGACTTTAACATTTGAACGTTGTTATACAAAATAAAAATCTTCTAAAACGTAATATCTTTTACATTGCGTATTATCGAACTTTAATATAAATTGTTACAATCGCACTTTTGTTAAATAAATTAAGTGCAAATAAGAAGTTTCGAATTAAAAGTAAATTCGTCAATATTGTTTGCTTATTTGTCGAAAAATTAATAAAAATTTATTAAAATTTTTTTGCAATATTTGTCGATTTTAATATTTAGATAAACAAAGCATTTTATTTGCTTAATGTTGACGTAATTCTTAAACGCACTAATGCTATAATTGAAATAACGAAATATTAAATTAATTATAGCGTCTTATCGCAAAAACATTAGCATTAATAGAAAAAAAATGCGTAAATTGTTGCGCAATAAAACATAAAACAAATATAGTTTTAAATTAATTTTAATTATATGTTACAAAATAAAATGTAAACTAATACGAAATTAATCTTTTTTGTTATTAGTTTAATTATAATAATAATTGTATATACGCAATTTAAATTTAAGATTTAATTAAATCTTAAAGTTGTATAGTTAATTAAAAGTTATATTTGTTATAATAATCTTATTTTTTACTTAAAGCAATAACGCGTTAAATACAAGAAATCGATTTCTAAGCTTCTTTAAATTAGAAAGTGTGATTTGCTCTTAATTAGCTTTTAGAAATTTGTAATATCTAAGATCTCTTTTAAAATTAAGAGAACAACAATTAGCGCAAAAAACGTAAACTTTAATCTTAAGTTTGTTGTTTAAAAATTTAATAAATTTAAGAAACGTATCTTGAAGCGTCTTGTTAACAATTAAAGAGCTATTTATTTTAATATCTAGCAAATCTACAAATCTATTTTAATAAGAACAATATAAACGATTTTTGTCTTTGTTTTAACTTAAAGTTTCGAGAGCTCTATTAAATACTTTTAAAAGATTTAGAATATAAACAATTATTATATTAATTTTATAATAAATCGTTGCATTGATGTCTACGTATATGCAATAACTTGTAGCGAAAACAACATTAATTAAAATGTATTTTGTAGCAATTTTAAAAAGCTCGTTATTTGCGTTTGTATTAAATAGATTCGTATCTTTATTAAATAAATTTAATTTGTCAATTTGCATAGATTTAGTTTAACTATAATTAAAGTTTTAATTTACTAAAGTTTTTCTTAAAGATGCACGATAAATGTTGTTGCACTTTAAAAACAATTTCGAAAATTTTAATTCAAAGATTTGCAAAAATTTTGATTTAAAGATTTGCGAACGTTTTGATTTTAAAAAAGAATATAATATATTACAAATTAAACGCTTAAATAATAATAAAGCACTATTTAAAATATAGTTATTAGCTAGTTAACGTTATAACGCCAAAAAAAAGCTATAAAAATCTTTAATATAAAAATTTCGTAAAAATCTTTTAATTAAGAAAAAAAATATTAAAAATTGCTTTATTAATAATTAAATAATTGTATTACTCTTAGATATAATTAAGTTTAATTTCGCATTTAATAAAGACGACTTAATAGTTTAAAAACAATTGTAATTAAAACGAAAAATAACAAATTAAACAAATAAATTGTTAGCGATGCGCAATACGAGAAAGATGCTAATATAATTTCGTCGCAAACTAACATTAACTAATTTTTAATCAATTAATATTAATCGATTAAGTTAGTTTCGATTAAATGTAATTTAAAAGTTAGATCTTAAAAAATAAAAAAACGTACTAATTTCTTGATTGTCAATAGCATAATTAAAATAACAATCGAACATTATTATTTTAAGACGTTTAATTACTTTATTGATGTTGTTTATTTTTTAAGCTAGTTTTAAGATCTCGATTATTGTAGAATACGCATTGCTAATACGCTCAAAAAGAGTGTTAACAAAGTTGTGCAATTAACGCTTTTTAATTCTAAGAATAATTTTAGTAGTTTAATAATTTTTTTTGTTTTTTGTTGCGCGATGTTAGCTATTTAGATGCGAAAGATTTCTCAATTAAGATTTTGATTAATACTTGCTCTAAAATTGACGTCTTAATTAACTTATACGTCTAATTAATTATTAAATTTTATTAAAATATTCTTTACAATAAAAGTAATGCTAAAAAGATAGTTTTAAATTGTTAGAATTTAACTTATAATCTACAAAGAATTTACATTATTTTAATATTATTTAATTAAATTTTTTGCGAAATTAATAGATGTGCTTTTGATATAAAGTTTGTTGCTAATTATTAAAAAAATTGCAATATTAATTACGTTGCTAAAAGACATAAAAAGAGTATATTTAGTATTTAAATAAAAAAACTTAATAAGATGCTAAAGAGATTTAATAAAAATGTAAAAAAGTTTTGTAAAATGTAAAAAAGATTTAATCGAAAATTGAAAAAAAATTGTTTGCAATTTGATTAAAGATTTGTTTAAATTTTGAAAAATATAAAATAAATTGTTTTTAAAAAGAACTTAAGAGTATTTGTAAATTTTTGTAAAAGTTATGCTAATATTTATTTAAAGAATTTCGAAATTTTCTTATAATAGAATAACGCTTTCTTAAGAGTAAACAATAACAATATTGAGTAATTTCGAAATTTTAATGCTTTGAATCGTTATTAATTTACGTTTAAACGACAATAAAATTTATATAATTGAAGAGAAATAATTTGCAAAATAAGATTTAATATAAGAAATTGCTTTCGAATAAAATGCACTAGTTAAAATTAATAATGTTATATATATGTTTATTAAATAGTTTTAATTGATTTTAACAATAACAAGTTTACATTGTTTTAATTTCTATAGTTGTATTGCTTACAATAAAGTTGATGTTTTTTGCAAAAATATATAATTAAGTTCTAAGCTTTTAAAAGCGCATTAATTGATAAAATATAATTGCGCTTGCGTAATAATAAGTTCTAATAAATATATTAAATAATAATTTAAATATTTATCTATTTGTATGCGATTAAAAGATAATTAATTAATACAAAGTAAATAAAAATGTAAATATAATCTTGTGCGACATAGTTATATTTATTTGTAAAGATATATATTTTGGTATTATAATCTTATAAATATTAATTATTATATAACAAAAACTTTAATCAATTTAATTACAAGTTAATTATGCATATCTAATACTTATAATTGCCTAAGTACGAAAAAACGAAATTAAACAAATAATTGTCAATTTTTATAACAAAGACAATTTAAGAAGCGACAAAATAACAACAACAAAAAAGAAAAAACTTCAATTAATAAAACAACTAGATATAGAAGTTAAAAAATTAAAGAGCTTGCTAATAACATTAAAGATTATAAGCAAATATATTTACTTTTTTGCACATTAATAGCGTTTTGTTGCGTGCAACAACTTGCTAAAAGCAAAATTTCTTTATTTTGCTTCTTTATTTATATCGCATTTTTAAGACAATGAAGTAACGTTTGCACTTATTAAATATTGCAAATTTTGCTAATCTTATTATAAAATTTAATAAAAACAATAATACGTAATTTTTTTTTAAAAGGAAATTATATAGAATTGATCGTAATTAAAGCAATTACAAATCTAAATATTTATACTTATATAACAAAAAAATTGATTTTAGAACTAATTGATAATTATAACGAAAGCAATATAAATAGAAAACTAGTGTTTAATAATTGAGCGAAACACGCGTAATTAACAACTTTAAGAAATCTTATCGTTTTTAAAATATAACAAGAATCAAAACATAAAAATTCTTATGTTATAACATTTGTCTCTAATAATTTTTGTCTAAAGATTGTAACAAATTAATTAAACGCAAATACAATTGTAATCGAAAAGAGATTTAAGATTTTGCAAAATTATATATATGTAAACTTGTACTTTTTAAGCATATAACGTATAATTAAATTATATAACAAGATTAAAAAAAAATTGTTTTCTTGCTTTTATATATCGCGTACTTTTAATAAAATTAAAAGACAAAATAATAATTTTGTTATTAATTTTGTTAAATTTATATTTTTGTTATATAGAATTTTTTATTTTAGCGTAATAATTAACGCGAAGTATTTGCGAATTCTTTTAAGCTTAATTTGAAATGTCGAGATCGCAACAATTAAAAACATTAATAAAAACATAATTAAAAAGACAATCGTAATATAGCAAACAGTTAAATTTATAAATTTTAAATTGCTCTTTTAATTTTAAAGAAAAAAGATTATTTTTTAAACAAGTTAATCAAGATTTTATAAATACATTTTAGCGCATTTTCACGAAATTAATACGTAATTATTTACAACTAAATATTTTGTTCGCATTTATATTCGATAAAAGATTAGAAACAAAATTACAATTAAAACTTAATTTGTTATTAAAATTAATCGCATTATTACGTTTTTCGCAATCTACATTAATTGCGCTTCTAAAGTTAAAAAATAAAATAAAAACAATGTTAAGAAAATTTTACACAATAGTAATTTGAAGAATTGAATAATAGTTTACAATAATTAGACATTTTTATAAAATATATCTTTTATACAAATTAATAACGTTTGTCTTAAAACAAAATAAACAATTTTGAAAATTAAAGATTTTTGTCGAATAGTAATTGCTAAAACATATTGTTAAACAATTAAATTAAAATAAGATTCTTAGCTCAACGCACAAAAAAAATACGCTAAGAGAATTGTTATAATTTGCATAAACAATCTTAATTTTTTAGATTTTTTAGATTTTTTTTACATTAATTTATTTGCTTAAATTGATACTTTTTTCGCATATGAACAAGAAATTTATTCGTAAATTTTCTTTTAAAATATAAGAATCTTATATAGTATATATTTATTATAAGCAACAATGTTAATAAAAAAAGAGAAAAAGTTATATTGACGTCTTTGTTCAATAATTTAGTAGATTTTGTTGCAAATTTAATTGAAGACAATGCTAACACATGTATAATAACGACATAAAAAGATTGTAATGTTTGTTAATGTATTTAACAATAAATTAAACAAACTCGCAATCAATAACGACAATAAAGAAGACAAAAATGTCAATATTAAATCTAGAAAACGCATTCGACATAAAAACTTTATCGTAAATAAAAAAAACAATATATGTTTATATTATAAAGACAAGTCGTTTCGCATTATATTAATAATAAATAATACAAATTACACAAATTAATATATAATTAATAACGTTATTATAATTTAAAAAATTTGTCTTTAGCTTTGCAAGCTTATTAATCTTACAAAATGCTAATAAGTTTGCGTTGATCTTAAAATTCTCGCAATTAATTTAATTCTTTAGAAGTTTGTTTTTTCGAAAATTTAATAATGCTTAGCGCAAAAACTTAATAAAAATCTATTTATAAGAGAGTTTGTCGCAACAAGTAGTGTTTTCGAAGTTTAATTATAAAAAAATCTTAATAAATATTGAACGATTTTTAATTGTTTCGATTATTAGAAATTATGTTATTAAATTTGTAATCTCGTAATTAAAAAGCATCAAAAGTTTTTTCTTAAAACTAATAAATCGTATCTAAATAACGCATTATAATTTTCTTAATTTGCGAAACAAAAATAAGATCGATTCGTTTTTAACAAATTATAAATATAGATAAATATTTATATTCGAATATCGAAATTGACGAACAAGCGATAACATAACTACAATTGTATAATTATGTAAGCAAATTTCGTTATACAATAATAAAGAGAATTCGATATTAAGTTGCGAATAAATATAATTTTTATTATAAAATTAAAAAATTTAGACAAAACAAAGAAATTATTGCTAAAAAATCGATTCGTAAATTTATTATATTATTTGATATATATCTTTACAACTATGTAGATTAAAACTAATGTTACACAAAAGCTTAAAAAAGTAAACAACAATAATTGATTTTTAAATAATATTTTTAGCAAAGTAATTTACGATTGCTTCTTTAAAAAGAAAAACAACAAATAATTTTACAATTGTTAAGAAAATACAAAAGTTTTCTTCGACTCAATTAATTTAGAATTAATTTAATTTATATTTAGCGCAATTTATTATTATTTAACAAAGCAAACGTTTAATTTCTCTATAAAGACTTGCAAGTTTACGTTAAATAAAAATAATATATTTAGATTATTAATTTTAGTAAATTAACATTAATGTATAGTAAAGATAATTAAATACGCGAAGAAAATATAAAATAAATTGCTCGTTATAAAGCAACAACTTATAAAGTATTTATTTTAAAAATAAATTAACAAACTCGCAATTAAATTTTATAAGCAATTTAATTATAAATATATATTGCTAGATATTATAATAAATAGCTTCGACAATATTCTTACTTATTTAGACTTTAATATCAAAAAATAACGCATTAAAATTAACGTTAATTTAAATGTTTTAAACGATTTTTTTAATTTATTAAATAACGATCGAGAAACAATAACGCGACTATTTATATATAAAGAGTTTGACATAAACTAATTATAGACTAGAATGGGAACAACTACAATAACGACGTTATATTGAGCGACAATTTTTATAAGAACGCGATAATTTCGTCTTTTGTAAAAGATTGTTTAAAATAGCAATAATATTAATTGTAATTAATTATAAAACAAAACGAAAAACACAACAATTATAAGAGCGATAATAATAAAGAAAATAACAATAATAAAATAAGCATGCTTATTTATACAATTATTGTGCGAAAATTGATCAAAGATATATAGAGATGTAAAGTTGACATCAATGTAAGTAAACGTAATACAAATAATTGAGTTAAACTTTAAGTTAATATCTTAATATAGTTAGATTAACAATTATATTAATAACAACAATAATTTCGAATTTGATTATAAAAACAATAAAGACTCGCAATATTTAAATAAAATAAATATTTAAAATAATATTTAATTACAAACAACTAACAAAAAATTAATTGCAAATCGAATCGTTAATGCACAAAAAAAAATTAATAAATCTTTATTTCTTTTAAGATGTTATTAAAAATATGTTAACATTTTAAAGATTCTTGATCAAAATAATTAAACAAAAGTAGATAAAAATAATATCGAAGATTATATCGACGTCAAAGAAGACGCAACTTTAAACGTAAATTTATTAATATATAGTCTTTTTTTAATCAAGTTTGAACTAATTATTGCTTGTAATACTAAAAGAATTGTTTCAAAGACAAGCAATTCTTCAAATATAAAAAATAAATAATTTAATATATTAAACAAAATAACAAACTAATTAAGATCGTAATGTTAAAAAAATAAATTAAAATAAATTTTGATGTAGATTGTCTATTAAAAGAAAGCAAGACTTAATGTGCTATATTAACAAACAACATAACAAAGACAACATAAACATTAGTATAACTTCTAAGATTATATATAACGCAAGCAATTATACTAAATTAATGCAACAATTAAATCGTTATATCTTACGAACAAAAATCAAAATTAATAATCGAATTCTTTGTTATATTGTAAACTATTAATGTATCTACAATATTAACAAAGTTAATAACGTTAAGCTACAAATGTTTTTTTAACGTTTGTATTTTAAATTTGTTTTAATAATATTATGTAATTTACAACGTCTTAGAGCTCTTTTAATACATAGTGCGTTTTTAGCGTTTAAAGTTGTAAAATAACAAATAGACGAACAACATTTACATAAGCTATAAAATTAATATAAACGAAAAGTTTATTTTAATAAGCAAACATTGTAATCGCAATCAATATTAGTAAAAGCAATAAATCGATTATAAAATTCGACGCGATATGTACACTTTATATATAGCAAACTTGTAAAGTTAATAATACTTTTTAATATACAACGAATGCAAGATCGAGTTTTTTTATAAAAATACAAATTTGTTAATTAAGTAAGATCTTTCGCAAAGCGTCTAAAGAATGTTGTCTAAAAATTCTAAACGTTCGAATAATTGCAAACATCAAATTTAGGGCACAATAACTCTTAAGTGCTTAATTTTGCTAGCTTGCTCAAAGCAGCTTAGAGTCCTAGAAAAAATCGTCGATGTATTATATCTAAATTTATTAAAGCAATAAATAAAAAATAACTTCTTGCGTTTAATATTAATAATTTAAGTATTAAATTATATTCTTTAACTTTCTTAATACTTTTACTGTCTTTTAATTTTATATAAATTGTGTACTAAAATTGTATATTAATATTTGTTGCGTAATATATTTAAAAATATATTTATTTACTTAAATTTAAAAAAGCAATACTATACAACTAAAGACTATAGTTATTTACCCAATATTTATCCGCAATATTGCCGGAATATTGCCGGAATATTGCTAGAGAATAACAAATGAATTAATAGCAAAAATCAATTATTTAATCGGAAAGTACTAGATAAATTTTGGGTTTGCTTTAACTAAATTACACGGAAGTTGATAACTAAAATAGCAATATTCCGGGTAAATTCCGAGTAAATTCCGGGTATAAATATTACTAGTAATAAATTTTCAAAATTTTCAATTTTTTTTATCTAAGTAGATTAACTAATATTAGTAATATATAAGTGATATAGTACGTATACGCTAGTAGAAAAGTCTAACAAACATATATAAATTACGTAAATTACGTAATTTTATAATTAAAAATTTAATAATATTAATAGTTGCAAAGATAATAACTTTCTAAGTTTCTTAAACTTTAAATTCAAGATTAAAACTTTAATTTAAAAATAGAATAATACTTTAACAACTTTATATATTGACGAATCAAAAATATATATAGTTTACTACTTGATATATTAAAAGTAAAAATCTCGATCGAGCTAACATCGAGACTTAGTTAAATTTATTAAAATTTCAAAACTAAGAAATATTGTATCTATAAGATCTATAATCAATAGATAATTAGTAGGTAATTACTATATATCGGTTGACTACTAGTTAGTTAATAGATAGATAACTAAAATAGATTTATAACTACTTAATAACTATTATATGCTAATTAGCAATCGGTTAACTAATTAGAATCTAGCAGATATCTAATTAAAATAGATATGTTCCTAGTATATTTCTAGCATTTACTAGAAATATAATCTTATAGATAAGTCTATAAGTATTAAGAGAATATTTGCAAAGTACTTCGCGTATTGTTTAAACATTAATTATATATAAAGCTATCGAAATACATATTTAATTGCGACAAAATAATAGATTAATTGCGTCGGACTAGATTATCGAGTTTAGATCAAGTACTTGACTTGAATCGAGTCGAGTCGATTTCTAAAGTTAGAATCGAAAAGTCGATTTGTTTTCTAGAATCGAAATTAACAATTCGAGTCGATTTCTATTAAAACAATAGATAGTAGAACGCTTAGTTTCTATATAGAAGCTAGAATTTTGCTTATCTATATATATTAATTAGAGCTACTCGAATCAATTATATAATATTAGGACAAATAGTATTAAATTAAGTAGTATTAATACTAGATTAAATTAATTATAGTATTTCGATACTTCTATTTAATCTAAGTTTAGAAATAACTTTTATATAAATTATATTTTATATTTTACTAAGTTCTAAGTTTTAAGTATCTTTTTAATAAAAGTAAAAAAGTATATAAAAGTTCTTTGTTAGTAATTTATATACAAATATATATATATTTACAAGTTTAAAATATTTTAAAATTCGAAAAACATATAAGAGTAGACTGATCGCATCGGGTCGATTAATCGAGTTCGAGTCAATTAATCGAATCGAATCGAATTAGATCGATTCCTAAAGTTACTATCGAAAAGTCGATTTATTTCTAAAATTGAAATCAAAAATCGACTTGAATCGAGTTAAGATTTAGAGATAAAATCGAAATCCAATTCGAAAAATCGATTCGAATTATTATTTTTAGTAAATTCTATTATTTTTAGTAATAATTTGATAGAAATAATACTTCTATAGAAGATAATACAGAAATAAAGAGTATTTCGAAAATAAAAAAATATTTGTTTAATAATCTTTTAATAAGTATTAATAAAATTGAAAGTATATTTGTTTATTATTAAGACAACAAAAATGATATTTAATCAAATACTTAGTATTGTATATATAAGATAATTAATTGTTAATTAATAAATATAACAATAATCTAGATTTACAATATAATTCGAATTAATAATATATATTTTAAATGTATCTATAGAAGTAACAATTAATTTATACTTTTATATTTTGTAGTTTTTTAGTATCTTTTTTAAATATATTTTTTAACTTAAATAAAGAGTTTAAATTGCAAGATTATATTTAATTTTAATTTCTAAATATTATAAAACAAGATTTAAATTAGTTATTTTAAATTAATTAACAAAAGTTTTCTTAATAATATCGATAAATCTTTTGTTAATATTAACAATCAAAAAATCGTTTATATAAATAACAATAATAGTAAAATTATTGTCGGAATACTATAATCGATCTAATCTAGTGTTAACACTATCTGGCTTAACACTACTCGACTCAACATTACGTAATTGATTCGAATAGCTCCGACCAATATATATAGATAAGCAAAATCTTAGCTCCTATATAGAAGCTAAGCGTTCTACTATCTATTATTTTGACAATTATTAATAAAAATGCTTAGATTAAAATATAATAGACAGAAGTAATATTTCTTAAAAAATATTGCAAAATTTTTATATTATATTTAAGATAATTGCTTGAACTTATAAAGAGCTTTTCTGAATTAATAAATCTTTTAATTTTATCTAAAGTTATAAAACAATTTTATATAGATCTCTTTGTTAATATTTTTATAAAAAATGATAGTAACAATATTTATTTGCTTTAAATTCTAATTATTAATAGCAACAAAAATAAAAATAATTTTGTAACTTATAAACTTAATTATAGTTGCAAAGATTTTAATATAATTTAGATTTTAATATTGTTTAAAATCTTTAACAACTTAATAAACTTTATAGCACAAAACTTTATTATTAATTTTTTGTTTAATTTTATAGATTCATTTTTTACAAAATATATAATATTTGTTAGATACTAAGCAAACAATATAGATATTATTTTCTTTTCAAAATTCAATTTTGTTTTATTTAGCTAATTATTAGTTTATTTTGTAATAAATATTTGTTATAGCTTTAGTATAAATTTTAAATTTATATAGTTTTAATAATATAATTTTAAAAAATAAAGTAACAGAGTTTGCGAATTTATTTTAATACAATTAAAACTTTAAATACTTTTCCAATATTTAAAAAAGATTTAAGAACAATAAATTTTAAAACGTATATAATAATTTAATAATTTTAGAGAATTTATTAAAATTAATAAAATTAAAGAAAATATTGTTTTTAAAGTCGAAAAATAATTTAATTTTTTTTTGAAGTTTAAAGAGGATAAGATTTTAGATAAAATTTATTTATTAAATTTATTAAAGTTTATAGTATAATTGAAGAACAAAATAATTCTTTGTTGTTGTTATAATATTGTTACGAAAAATTTGTTTAATTTAGCTTTTATAGAATCTAGAAATTTATTAATAATATTTGTAATATTAGATTGCGTAAATAAAATTATAAACAAATATATATTGTTGTTTTAACAATTAACTTTGCTATAATTAATATTAGAGCTAAATAATGCTTGCTTATTATTTAGGTAATAAGTTTTTAATATTTGTTAAATCTTGTCTTTGTTATTTATTATATAATAGATATATTTTTTCTTATATTCTATTAAAATTAATAATTAAATAAAATTTTTAACGCTTTTTTTTGCTAATTAATGCGTCGAATATGCTTGTAATTATAAAAATGTTTAATACTTGTTTCGAAAGAAATAATAAAGTGCTTAACAATAAATAAAAAATTTAGAATGTAAATTAATTGTTTAAATAATCTTTAATAAGAGATTTATAGCTAAGCTAGTATTTTTAATTATAATGTTAATCTTTTGTATTAAAATTTAATTAAAATATTTAAAATATTTGTTTATTTTAGAGAAAATAACAATTGTTAATTCGATATATATTTTGCGCTCTTTGCGTTTAATTTGAAAAATTCTATTTATATATTTATTGTTGTTATTAACGCAAATACAAATATAGTTGTTGTCTTTATATTTAAATTTGTCAATATAATACTTAAAGAAAGTTAATAAATTAATCTTATTTTTGTTTTTAAGATATCTTATTTGCAAATATTTAATTTTATTATTTAGTTAAATACAAATATAGCAAGTGCTATCGAAATTATTTAGAGATATAAATTCTATAATATTAACGTAAATAAAGTTGTTTTTTTAGCAACTAAATTTAATAAAAACTTGATAAAATATCGCTTTGTTTCTTGCGTATACGTAAGAAACACAAGTATTATTTAAAGATAATTTAATAAGATCGAAAACGTCTTTGCAAGTTAGTTAATAAATATTTTGTTTATTTAGATAATTAAGTTGTTTATATTATATAATTATTGTATTTTTGTTAATTATTAATAAAGCAATAACAATAACAAAAAGTATAATAAGTATTTTTAAGTCTAAAAAGTAAAGATCGAAAAATTTAATAATTTGAACTTGTTAAACGTTAATAAAAAAGTTATAATTAATAATTTTTTAAACAATGCTATCGTCTTTCAATTAATTATAGAAGATTAAATTCTAAAAAAAGTTAAATATATATTATATATTATAAATTGTAATATAATAAACTCTTTTGTTTTTATATTTAATAAATTGACGAATACTTTTAATATTTATAATAAATAAATTGCTTTCTATATTTTTAATTAATTGTTGAAATATTTTTGAATAAAATATAAAGATATTAGAGTTCTTAAATATATATTGCAAGTATCTTGTATTAAAGATTTATTTGCACAGGAAATAATTAACAATTAAAGTTAATATTATAGTTGTAAAAATAAGAAATTTAGAAATTGTAAACAAAATTGTTACAATAACAAAAATAAAATAATATTTATGAATTATTGTTTTAATAGTTTTTTACTTTTTATTATTATTGTTTTTGTTTTTATTAAATTAGAATTCAAATTCAAATTCGTTTTTATTTTATTTTAAATTTAAACTTTTTTAAACTTTTTTTTAATTACTGTAATCTTAATAATGTTTGTTTTTGTTATTATTTTAACTATTTTTAAAGCTATTGCTTTTTAAAACAAAATATAATTCTAAATATAAATTCTACTATATAGTTAAATCTTCGAATATTTCGACAATTTGACGCTAGTTATACTACGATAGAACAACAATAAAATTATAGTTGTTCTTTATTTTAATATCGATTAAATAGTAATTCTAATATTGTTTTCTCTTTAAAATTGCAATTTTTAGACAATCAAATTATAATTGCGTTTAGATATCTTAAAAGATACTTAATTTCAATTTTTTAAGAAATAATAAAACAATAATTAAAAAGCAATTTAATTATTGATTAAACAATTGTTAAATATATTAACAACTACTAATTGCTATAAAATTATAATAAATTTTGCAACAATTAATAGCTAAAGACTAAATTAATAGATAAAAAATCAATTAAGCAACAATTAAAAAATAGAATTGTATTTGTTATATAAATAACAACTATAAATATTGTTGTTGTTAAATATTTGTTGCAAAAAACTTTTTATTATTATTGCAAAGCTTTTTCTATTATATATTTACAATTTCTCTAAACTATACTATTTTGTTGCAAAAGTTTTCTATAATATTTGTAATCTTATTATTTATTTATTTGTATAACATTTAAAGTCTTTTATTATATTATCTTTTTTAAATATATTATATCTCAATTATATTTTAACAAATATTAATTTGTATTCTTTGTTGTTTATCAATTTAATTTGTAAAGAACATTAATAATATATATACTATTTAAAATAAAAGCAAGAAGTTCGTAAATATATTGTACAAGAGTCTATTAATATATAAGAAAATTTAAAACAAAATTGTGCAAAATATATACAAAGAATTTTAATTTTTATATATTTATTATATAATATTTATTATAATAAAGATATATTTTAAGCGACAATATAAATACAAGAAATACTAACTAAGACAAAATTTTCTAGCTTTAATTATTATATTGTTTTTTATATTATATATACGTTAATTGTTGTTTCTAATAGATAGTAATTTAATTATAATTATAAGAAATATATTTAAAATATTAACTTATTAGTAAAAACAATTCTATTGTATTACTTAAATCGCTTAAAGTCTAGATTAACAACTTGCTTATTATAGTTTAATATATAAATATTTAATAATTCTTAAATAAAGAGATACTAAGACAAAAACTTTAATAAATTTGATATTGTATTTATAATAAAGATATTAAAGAGTTTAAAATTAATCAAAAACAATTAAATTTGTCAATATAAATTATCGCAAATTATTGTATAAACTTTGTTTATATTCTTATTAATTGTTTGCTTGTTTAATAGTAGAAAACTTTTTATTAATAATAGATAATAGTTTTTAAACAATACTAAAGTCTTTATTAATTTTAAATTAATTTTTTAAAATCTAGCAAGATTAAGACGTATAAACTAATTTATAATATTTTGTACAAAAAAATAACTTATAAGATTTAATAATATTGCGTAGTCTATTATAGTTTTAAAAAATCTAAAAAGCATATTAGTTAATATAGACTTATTTGAATATTACTTATATATATTTTATCTTATATATTAGAATATTTATATTTATAATTGTAATATACTTACGTGTTATATTAACAATATAAAGACTAATATATATATTTAACAATACAAAAAACTTCTAAAATTTATTATTTTTAAGTTTATAATTTTTGTTTTTAATATTTACAAAAGACTTCGATAATTGCGTACGTTTTTAAAGTAATCAAATATTGTTTTTAAAATTCTTAAGTTTACTATTAATAGCGTTAAAGAATATATTGTTCGAAATCTTATTTTTTTTATTTTTTTTATTAATATTATTTATATTATTATTATTATTGCGAAAAACTTTTTTAGAGATTTTTTTAAAAACTTTTATAATATTTTTTGCAAAATCTATAATATATTAAATAAGAATCTAATATGTTTGTTTATTTGTTACTATTATTTAATATAAACTTTTTAAATAAATATGTTGTTAACTTCTTATTAACGTATTTATTTTTGCTATTGTACTAAAGATCTAAATAATCTTGCGTGCGTTAATATTATTTTTAAATATAAGTTTAAAAATCTTTTGTATATAGTTTATATTAAATTAAATACTTATAATATAAGAACACAAAATAGAAAAAAAATAGAAAAATTTGTTTGAATTTTAACAAAAATTAAGATTAAATATAAAATATAAAAGATTATATATAAAGTTAATTTAAATAAAAGCAAAAATACTAAAATATTTTAATGTATAATTGATTTCTTTTCTTATTAAGTATTGTAATAAATAATAAATTTTAAAGAATTCTATTTAATTTTTGTTATTTAAAATAAAATACATTGTATATTTGAAACAATATTAAATTAAATAAAAGAATTAGATACTAAAATATTAAAATATTAATACTAATTTTTATTTTTTATAAATGGATTGTTTTGTTCTTATTAATTAAATCTTTTATATATTTTTTTAATTAATAGCTTCTTAATAATATTTTCTATTGTTAACAATTTTAAATTTTAAATTTTTTTGCTTCTTTTTAAAACAATAGCAAATTTAACAATTTATTTGCGCAAAGTAATAAAAAAACTCTTTATTATAAATCTATTATAATATATTGTTAAACAATATTATTTTAAAAGCGCAAACAAATATAATTCTTTTATTAATAATAAGATTAATTTCTCTATTTAAATTTTGTACAAACTTAAAGATAAATTTTACATATTCTTAATATTAATTTTGTAAAGTTCTAATATAAAAGTAAAGATATTTGCTATTTTATATTGCTTCTTGTAAATTAAAACAACAAATATAAGATAAAATATTTCAAGAAAACAATATTTGTTTCGATAAGTTTTAAAATTGTTTATAAAAAGAAAATAAATAAACAATAAATAAAATCTATCGAAGACTTCGAAAAGATTTTTGCAATTATAATAATTTATTTTAAGCTTATTTTAAGTTTAATAAAATTAGTATACAAATTAAACAATAAAAGATTTTATATTTAAAACGTATTAAATATAGTTCTTTTTAATAAACATAAAATTCTCGTTCTTTTTATCGAAATCTTTATTAATATAAACGCAAAAATATTTGTTAATTAAAATAAAAAATATATTAAGTTTGTAATTTTTAATAATAAAGAGTTTGTTATTCTTAATAATAAAATTTTTATTAAAGTTTTTTAAAAGAAAATAAATATTGTTTATAATAATTTAAAGCTCGAAAATTAGCTTATTTTGTTTCTTAAATTTAATACTTTTTTTATATAATTTTTATTAATAAAAATAATACCTTTATATTAATATATAAAGCTTGCATTTAATCTAATCTTTAAAATATTTTTAAAAGTTATAATTTTGCGTTTTAAAATATAACAAATATCTTTAAAAATAAATCTTATAAAAGAATTCTAAGATTTTGAATATTAAAGCTTAGTAAATTTGTTAACTTAATATATTATATTAAAATATATCTTAATTTGCAATTTAATAATAAATAAGATTATTTATATAAAATTAAAAGACTTATATTAGTATTGTTATATTAAATATTTAATTTGCTCTCTTTATTGTTAGCTTTTTAGCTTTTTAAAAAAAGAAAAGAATTTCTCTATTGTAATTTTAATCGCTTTTCGCATTTATTACAAAAAAGATATATATTATCGAATTTAACGCTTTAATATATCAAGCTTTTTTAAGAAAATATATATAGAATTGTCGATTTTAATAAGAGTATTTTCTTTAGCAAAAAGTTTTAATATTTAAAGAATCTTTTTAAGTCTAATACAGTTAGTTAAGAAATTATTTAATTTTTCGAATATTAAACAAACGCTAGATAAAGTAATAATAGTATAATATTTTTTTATTTTTATTTTTCTACAATCTCTTTTTTTAAATTGTTTAATAATATAAATAAGATAATTTTAATAGACAAATAATATAATAAGAAGCGAAGATAAAAGTTTATAATAAAAACAAATGCTATAAAAAAATTCTTTTTGCTTTTGTTTTTGTTTTTGTTTTTTAGATTCTTTATATATTGATATAAAGTAAAATTTTAAATTTTTTGAAAAATATTGTAATTATTATTTTAAATTAATTAACAAATATTTAAAACACAAAATTATATTTATTAGAAAAAGTTTTAACAATTTAGTTTTAATCTTAACTTTTAATTTATACTTTATCTTTAATAGTATATTTATTTTTAATAATATTTCTTGTTCGACTTTTGTTAATAGATTTTTATTAATATATATTAAATTCTTTTTATTATTGCTAATTTCTATTGTCTTTAAATCTTGCGCGTTATTATGTTTTATTATACTTTTATTTCTATTATTATTGCGAAAAGCTTTCTTTTTAGTTATTTTATTATTAGAATTGCTATTGTTGAAGATTTCTCTTTTAATTATACTAGTATTTTAATTGTTATTGCAAAGGATTTTTAATTTGTAAGAAAAATTAAATATTTAATAAATAAAGTCTTTTATATAGCTTTTTATATAGTTTTTTTCAAAATTGTTTGTTAATTCTTTTGCAAAACAAGCTTTCTTTTTATCGCTTTACATTGTAGATATTTTATTAAAAAAGTTAAATTAATAAAGAGAATTGTAAGTTGTAGAAGAATTAATCGATAAAATAATATTAGAGAGCAAATAATTATTGAATTAAGAAATGTTAATAAAAAAAAATAAGATTATTAATTAATATATATTAGTCTTGTTAATACATTAATATAGCAACAACATAATATTTAAAATATTATAATAATAACTTTAAATTTTAGCAATTGACAAAAACAACAAGTAAGAATGTCGATCTAATAGAGAAAATTACTAGACTGATTGCGTTGGGTCGATTAATCGATTCGAATCTTGACGATTCGAATTAATTCGATTCGAAAGTTTTGACGAATCGATTTCTAAAGTTGGAATCGAAAATCGAGTCGAATCGAATTAATTTCTAGAATTAAAATCGAAATTCGACCCAAAAAATTGATCCAAATCGTCAAGACTATTTAAGTAATTATATTATAATTATTAATAGTCAATATGTAGTTAATATCTAGTTAATATATATTTAATAATATTTAATTATTTAAATTATAATAAGATAATACATTATAGTAATACATTACTACTTTTTAAAAAGAAAATAATTAAATTGTATCTATAGATTCTATAGATGCAAATAATGCATTTTATTAATAAATTGCATCTATAAGATCTATAGAGTCTATAGATGCAAATATTGCATTTTATTAATAAATTGCATCTTTAAGATCTATAGAGCCTATAGATGCAAATTAGATTAACTGTTGGGTCGAGTTTCGATTCCAACTATTAAAATCGACCCGACCCAACAATTTCAACCCTAGGAATCGACTTGAAACCCAAGTCGATTTCTATTATTTTAAAATCGATTCGATTCGACTCGAGTCGATATTCGATTCCAATATTAGGAATCGAATCGAATTGCTAAGGAATCGAAAATAACGTCATAATGCCAAGAATTACTAATTTTAGAATTTTTTTATAAGTATTAATAAAATGCAATATTTGCATCTATAGACTCTATAGACCTTATAGATGCAATTTATTAATAAAATGCATTATTTGCACCTATAGACTCTATAGAACCTATAGGTGCGATTTAATTATTTTCTTTTTAAAAAGTAGTAATATATTACTATAATACATTACCTTATTATAATTTAAATAATTAAATATTATTAAATATATATTGACTATTAATAATTATAATATAATTATTTAAATAGTCTTCGCGATTTGGGTCGATTTTTTGGGTCGAGTTTTGATTTCAACTCTAGGAATTAATTCGACTCGACTCGATATTCGATTCCAACTTTAGGAATCGACTTGCCAAGACTTTCGAGTCGAGTTGACTCGAATCGCCAAGATTCGAGTCGATTAATCGACCCGACGCGATCAGTCTAGTGCAAATATTGCATTTTGTTAATAAATAAAAAAATCTAAAATTAGTAATTCTTGGCATAATAACGTAATTTTCGATTTCTTAACAATTTAATTCGATTCCTAATATTGAAATCGAATATTAACTCAGGTCGAATCGGATCAATTTCAAAATAATAGAAATCGACTTGAGTTTTAGGTCGATTTCTAGGATTGAAATTGTCGGGTCGGGTCGATTTTAATAGTTGGAATCGAAATCCGACCCAACGATCAGTCTAAAAATTAGAATAGCTAGAAATTACTTCTTATTGCATTAAGTCGCAAAGATTATTAATTTATTAATCTAGTTAAACTAAGATATATAACTTGAATTGTAACTTTTAGAAGTTTAATATTAATATCTATAAATAACTTTATCTATATAATTATTGCAAATAATAATTAACTAGTCTTTCTAAATTATTCTCTCTTTTTCTTTAGTATTCAATCTATCTCTATTAAAAGCTTTAATTATTATTATATATTATATATTTTTTTTATATAATATTTACAATAGACGTATTGCAAAAAACTTCTACAATCTTAAGTTAAAAAATTGATTAAATTAAATTAGTAGCTATTATATTGTATACAACAATAGCAAATATTTATTTAAATCTCTCTTATTTATTAAATATTTATTCTTTCTTTACTCTTAATATAATTCTTTTAATAACTATTTTTACTTCTAATATATTAGAGATTTTATTTAATACAAAGATAACGTTTTTTAGTTAAATTAATTTCGATTTTTGTTATATTTAATTTTTAATATTAATAGTTGTATTTAGATTTTCGATAATTAAATTTTTAAATATTAAACAATTAACTAAAGTTATTATTTCTAGAATTACTTTATTTATAATTTAATAAAACTTTGTATTTAAGAAGATGTTATACAAATAATATTTAAAAATATAAATAATTGTTGCAAAATTACTTATTTGTAGAAATTAATAAATATATTAATTTTTAATTAAGATATTCTAATATAACTTCAAAAGATATATTTATTAATATAAAGATTGCAAATTTAATTTTATTAAGTTAAAATTATATACAAAAATTAAAATTATTTTTACAATTAATTTTTTTAAAAAGATTTGAATAACTTGTTCTTGCTTAACTTTTGTTTAATATAAAAAAAAAATCTTAATACTAACAAATTAAAGAAATCTATATATATAGAATGCAATCCTAAGAAACTAGCAAAAAATATTCGTCTTTTTTTAATTACAAACAGTCTATAAAGTAAAAAATTAATAAAACATTTATTAAAGACTTTAAAATACAACTTTGTTAAAGATTTTATATAGTATTAAGATATATTAAATTTTTTTATAGTATTTTCTATATTAAAAGTCTTTTACAACAAAAAATACTTACTTAATTATAAAGATTGCGCAATAGTATTTGTATCTTTAATATTTCTTTTAATATTTTTTTTAATATAATTAATCGAGTCTTTAGTATTAACTTTGTCGAACGCAATTTATTAAATTATTTTATATAGTAGTTGTTTCTAGTAGAAACTATCTTAATATTATTAATTTTAAGTTTATTTATTTTATTAATTGTTAACAATGAATTTTATAATATAAATATAATTAATTTACGAATTATGTCAAGTATAATTTTCTTTTTCTTTAATTTTTTAGAAACAAAAGTAAGCAACTTTTCGATAAATATATTCTTAAGTTGTTAATATTTGATCTTTTTATTTAATAAATAATTGCAATAAACAAATATAGCTTGAATCTTTAATAAATAATTATTAATTACTTTTCTAATTTTGAAAGAAATTATCAATAAATAAATACAACAAATTATATATTGGTTTTATATTTAATAGATGCAATAATTTTTCTAAATATTATTTTAGCATAAATTGTATATTTAGTAATTAACAATACTAAAAATAATATGTAATTAAATAGCAAAATAATTGTTTAATAAAAAGTACAAATTAACAATTAATTTAATTTTAATTTTTATTTAAAATTTAAAAAGTTTATTAAAATTTGCTATTAATACGCTCAATTAACAATAAAAGATCTTTAATATTGTTCGAATTATTAGATATTAAAGTTCTAGTAATTAAAATATTAAACAAAGTAAAAAACTATTATAGAGTATAATTATTATACAATATTAGAAACTTTAAGAATTGCGTCTTGTTAACAATATTAATATTAAAATAATAAAACAAATTGTTTAATTATTCGATATTAAATTTAACAAATATTTAATTTGCAATTATATAAGTTTAATTGTTTTTTAATTGTTTTTTAATTATTTTTTAATTATTATTTCTATTGAGTTTTAGACTTGTAACAATATGTCTATATAGTAAAACTAAATATAACAATAATACTTGTTTGTTTTTTGTAATTGTCGAAGATTTTATAATTCTTAGTGTAACTGTCGATCCAGGTTTCAATTTAAACGAATTGACTTATCCAATTCTAATTCTGGGATCAGATAGATTTTCTAGCTCAACAAAATAGAACAAGCAAAGAATACGCATCGAGCATTTGATTCGAATTGTTCGATTACGTAATATTACGTAACGCGCTAATTATATTAAATTAGCGTAAATTCTTAAGTAGTTTAATATAGTTAGCGCAATTATGTAATTAAATTCTAATCTAGTTCAATTAAGACTAGCGCGAGATTAGATTAGATTAGATAAGATTAGATAAGCAAAAACTAATACAACAAAGTTAGTATAAGTTCTTGATACTAATTTAATAAAATTTTAACTTTGAAATCGAATTTGCGACTTAACTCTAGCTTAATTCTACAAGACTCAAAAGAGTAGATTAAATTGAAAAAAAAGTATTTAATTCGATTCAACAATTACACTAATAATTCTTAATTAAGTATTTGTTAATAATTAATTTATTTGCTACTAATCTATATTGTTAAATATTTTTATAATATTTTTTTACATTAAATTAATCTAATGCAATTAAATAAATTTGTTTAATTTATTAATTACTAAAAATCTTAAGTACAAGTATTAAAATCAATCGAATTATTAATCGAAATTTGTGCTATATAATATTAAAAAATCTTTGCTTCTTTATTTGCATATATGTTAATTCAATATAGGAATAATATTTAGTATTATTAAAAACTTCATTATTTGTTTAACAATATAAAAGATTCAAAATAAATTATAATTGCAAAAAACTTCTTTTAATAAAAGTCTCTTATAATACAAAATAAATTAAAAGAGCTTTCTTAACAAAACTAAAATCTTTAACAAAATAACTTATTTATAGCAAATAAATTACAATAACTTAAGTTTTATTAAAATCTATTATATTTGTCAAAATATAATCTTAAATAATAAAATTTAATAAGAATTTATATATTGTTTTAATTGCAATAAATTGATAGAAATATATAATTTAACTTAATATTATTTTTAAAATTTAAAATTTAATAGATAATTGTTTTAAATTTGTGTTATATTATTTATAATAAATAATAGCTTATCTTTGAAATGTCTCTTTAATAGTTTTTATTATTAATAAATTGTTGTTGTTTGTTGAACTTAATTGTATAAGCTTTGTTAAAAAGTTAAAAAATAAAATAGTTTTAATTTATTTTAATAACTATTATTTTAAATTAAGACTAAGACTTTATATTAGTAATATAATAAAAAATTATATTATTTATTTAATTTGCTTCTTAATTTGCAACTATTTAATTGTCTTTATAAAAGTTATATTAATTAATAAATAAATATATTTAAAAACAATAGTTAATATTAAATTTATAATTATTGTACTCTAGTTGTATTTATTGCGTATTAATAAGTTGCTAAAAGAATTTAACAATTAAATTAAAATTGTTGTTTTTAACAATAAATAATATAAAAAACTTCTTGTTATTAAATATTATCATAATATTATTAACAATTACGTCGAGATTTTTCTAAGAAGACTACAAGTTGTTTTTAAATAAAAATATTTCTATAATAATTTTGTTTAAATTATATGCTTTAAAAATAATTACAAAAGAATTCGATAAATTTGTTTTAAATTTTAGCAATACAACAACAAATTAAATTTATTTGCACGCACAAAAGCTAATTTATATTTAATATACTTAACAAAAGTTTAAAACTAATTGTTAATAATTGTATTTAATAATTTCTTTCTAAAAAAAAGATCTTTAAAACTCTTTATATTGTTTTTGCGAAATTTGTAGAACAACAAAGCTAAATAATTTATTTGTTATCAATTATTTCGACTTTTTAAATATTTGTTTCTAAAGAATTTATAGTTATTTAGTAATTTGCTAACAATAAAACAAACTTTTATTAAATTAATATTTATTTTATGTTAACGCAAAGTACTTTTGTTATTTGTTTTTTTCTAAACAAATTAGATTTATCTTTTAATATATTTTATAAAGTAAAAAAGAAAGTATTTGTAAAAATCGATTATATAGATTTTTATTTTCTTAATATTAATAAAGTTTAAAATTTTTTGCAATTTCTTAAAATAATATTATGCAATAGCTAGATTACAAATATTAATTAATTAATAAATTATATTAAAAAAACTTAAAAATATATAAAATATAAGTTTGCGCTACAAAAAATTATTAATACTACAAATTTTATAAAAGATTTTTGTTGTATTTACTATAAATTAAAAGTAAAATTTTTTGCACAATAATTTAAGTAATAAATAAACAAAAATAAGAATTTTTTAATACAAAAAATAAAAAGTTTTTTGCAAAGTGCTTTAAGTTGTTAAAAATAGCTTAGTATATAAATTAGTATATTTAAGATTTAAAGTAAAGAGACTCGAATTCTAAGTTATTTATTTTAAGAATTTTTATATTAGTTTAATAATAAAGATTTTTATTTATTCTAATAAGTTGTAATAATTGTAGCAAACATATATAAAGATTATAATTTGCACTTTTTAAAACTTATAACAAATTATTATTAAAAAAATAAAATACAAGTAATTAAGAAAATTATAATTTTAAAAATCAAGAAACTATAATAAATGTAAAGATAATAGATTAGAACTTAGTATCGCAATAAATAATACAAATAAATTTATTAATTTTAAATAAAAAATTATTAAAAAGTTTTATTATATTATTTGTTTACTCTCTTAATTTATAAATAATTTAAAGTATTTTATATATATAACAAGTTTAGTTAAAACAATATATTTATATAATATTAATATTGTATTAAGATATTTAATTATAATATTATAATATTTTCTTTTAAGTTCTTTTAATTTTTTTTTAAATATTAAAACTCTATATATTAAAATATCGAAAATTAGTACTTGTTATATTTGTTTGTCTTTCTTTTATTAATAGAATTTTGTTATTTTATATTTATATTTATTTTTATTTTTATTAAGAATTTTAAATAGTTTTGATACTCTTTTGTATCTTTTGTATCTTTTGTGTTTGTTTCGAACTTAATAAAATAAGTTGTAAAAAGCTTTTATTGCAAAAGACTTATATCGCAAAAGATTTCAACAAAAAAGACTTTTATATATACAAATATTTCGAAGTCTTCTATAAAGAAACACAATTAATTGTGTATATTACTAAATTATTAAATATTTTTAACATTAAGATCTAAATTGAAGCAAACAATATTGTTAATATATTTTGTCTAATACAATTTTATCTTTTTTTGCTTTTTTGTTGTATTGTATTTGTTATTTTAGTTTTATTTTATATTAACAACAAGAAAAAAAGGCTAATCTAAGAAGAAAAATCGATAAATTAAAGAAAAAAATAAAGAATAAGAAAAGGAAAATAACAAATTTAACAACAAAACTAAAAAAGATAAAAGCAACAAAGTGTTTTCGAAATACTAATAAACAAGTAGATTAAGTTATAATTTAAAATTGTTATATTAACAAAAAGAAATCGAATATAATAACTTGTTCTTACAATATTAATAATACAAAATAATCTTGTCGATATCTTAAAAGAAACAAAATTAGAATAAAATTGCTTTTGTAAATTATAATATCAATCTCTTATTTATAGATTATTTATATTGTTTTGATATAGAATTGTTAATTACAATATTGTTTGCTAGATAAGTTATTCAAATCTTAAATAGAATGTAATACTAAATAATATAGTTTTCGCGTTAGTAAAAATAGTTAATTAAGTCAAAATAATATTGCGCGAAAAGCATATTTTTTGAAAATCATTTAAAATAATATTAAAGCAACGTAGTATTATATTTAATTATATATTAAGTACAACTAATTTAAAATTATTAAAAAAAATAAGTTAGTATTAATAATTTTAAGTTATAAGCGACAACAAAAAAAAGATAAAAATAAAGACTTTAATAACAATACTAAAGATTTGTTTTCAAATTATAAAGTCTTAAAAAGATAAACCATAAATAATCCGTTTATTTTTATAGTAATAATTATCTAACAATAAAATTAAATTAATATATTTACTATTGAACAAAACGCACAATTATAAGAGACTTTAAATAACAAAACTTTATTTAATTTTACTAATAAACAAATTGCAATATTAAAGACTTTTACTTAATCTTTGATTGAAAAAACTATTTTAAAATTTTTTGCAATAGCTAAAGTTTTTAAAGTAATTAAAGTAGCTAAAGTTTTTAAAGTACTTAAAGTACTTAAAGTTTCTATTAACAATATTTAGAAAGTTGTTAATAATAATAACAAAATTCTAAAAAAGACTTTTTTAATACTAAATACTTTTTAATTTACGCAAAACTATAAATAGATTAATAATAAAAAAGAGAGAAACTTTATAATATAATATATATATATCAATAAAAATAAAAATAATTAGACAAAAGCAAAAATATTTTAGAAAATATACTTTAACTTAATGTTAAAGTCTTTTGTAACTCTTTAAAATTTAAAGTCTTTTCTATTGTTTTATTTTTTAATATTTAAAACAATATCTTATATATTGAAGTTTATTGCAAATACTAATAACGCAAAACAATTTATAATAAAGAATAAAATAACAAAGTTTGTTATTGCAAAGTTTGTTATTACAAAGCTTATTATTGCAAAGCTTGTTATTGCAAAGTCTATTATTATAAAGTATATTGCGTAGAAGTTTTCTACAATAATTGTTCGATTGTTAAATAATTTTTACAATAATATTATATTTAATATAAAGAATCTATTTTGCAATTAAGTAACTTTTATATTTATTTTAATATTTAATAGTTACAATATTAGTTAAAATTAAAACAATAAGAAGTTACAAAATAAAATAATACAAATAGATATAATTATTGTTTCTAAAAGTAAAGTTTTCGATAAATTTAATATTATTTTACGTATTTTAATAAAAATAACAAGAACAAATCTATTTATGTTATCTTCTCTAATCTTAAAATAAACGATTTTTTCTACTTAAAAACAATAAAGAATATAGAGAAGAACTTTAAGTAATAAAAATTAAGATTTTAAAAACAATAATTAAATTTTGGCAAATCTAAATTCTTTTTAATAGACAAAACAATTTATTGTCGAAATTGTATATTTATAAAAAGCTTAAAAACTATTGTTTAAGCAATTTTAATACAATTATCTAAAAAAAGTATTTTTGTTTAAATTATCTATTGTTGATTTCAACAATATAAGTCGAAGAAAACGCAAATTTCTTTGCTATAAATTAAATATACTTTATTGTAATATTAGCTAATTTTCTTTTATAAACTTGTTTATTTAATTAATAATTCTACAATATTTAATAAATTTAACAAAAACTTTTTTAAAGAATTTTGTCTTTATAAAGTATACAAGAGATTATTTGCTTAATATCTACAATAATTTGTGTAACAAAAATAATTTTTGCGATTAAAACGTAAATTAATATTTGAAATATACAATATTATATTAAACTCGAAGCATAAAAAAGATTTTCATAAATCTTAATTTAGATTCGAATGTCTTTTTAACTAATAACAATATAATAGATAACAAGAATCAATAATAATAAAGATATATATATATAATAATTTTCTATACAAGATACACAATATTATATAATCTATAATTAAGTATTTTGCGAAAGACTTCTTTAGTTTTTTAATACAATACTTTATAATATATTACAACACTTTATTTTCTTATGCGAAAAACTTTAACAATAACTTTATTTGCTTTATTATACTTTTAATTGCAATAATAGTTTAATATATATAATTTAGAATTATATATTTATATCTTATATAATATTTTAAAAAACTTTTGTTGTTATCTTTTATTATTGTTTTTTGTTGTTGTTTTTTGTTGTTGTCTTTTGTTGTTGCTTTTTGTCGCTATCTTTTGTTGTTACTTTTTGTTGCTATCTTTTGTTGTTGTTTTTTGTTGCTATTTTTCGTTGTTGCTTTTTGTTATTGTTTTTTACTAAATTCTTTGTCGTTGCTTTTTATCAAATTCTTATCGAAGTTTTTCGCAAAGATATTTCTTTTTAATTAATAAATTGTTATCTAGTTAACTTTTCTTGTTAAAGCAATTGTTATACAACAAAAATTAGATTGATTAACTATTATACAACGAAAATTAGATTAATTAATTGTTATTTAATTGATTTTTTTTGAAAGTTTATTATGCAATAAAGAGTAGAATAATTAATCGATATTTAATTAACTTTTCTTATTAATTAATAGCTTCAATCGGTATTTAATCGATTCTTTATTGTTAAATAACAATTAGTTAATCTACTCTTCGTTGCATAATAAATTTTTATTAATCGAAAAACAATTTTTCAATTAATGCTTCACATAGAATTATAATTTAATTAGCGTGAAATCGAAGAACAATTGTTATATAATCGACATTTTGTTTCTTAGAGAGTCTAGAACATAGTAGTTTAATTTTTAATAATTTAGTTTTCGTTAATTTGTATACTTCTTTTGTTTAACATACATAAAGTTAAGATTGTTAACAATAAGAAAAATATCTCTTATTATAATAGTTAATCTAGTAGTTGTTATTAAGATTAAAATAATATTAATAGTTAAAAAGTTTATTAAATTAGCATATTAAGTCTTGTAATTGTAAATAATAGTAGACAATTTTTGCTTTTAAATATTATCTTTGTTAAAAAACTTATACTTCGATATTTATTAATTAATAAAGAGACAAGTAGTATTGTTAAGATCGATTAAATATTTAAAAATAAATTAGTTCTTATTTATAATTAAATTACTTAAATAAATAAATAGTTTATTAATAATATTGCGAAACTTAATCTTATATTTGTTGATATTTTAATAATTAAAAGTCTTAAAAAACTTAGATCTAATAAAGATTCTTATTAGTATTCAACTTTTTAAGCTTATATATATATATATATATTTTTTTTAATAAGTTTTCTTAATTAAATCAATTTTTTTTATGTTGTAATATAATTTTTTATTAACAATATTTTGAAGCACGTTTATATATTTCTTGTTATTAGCGTTTTATTTAATTTGTTTTTCGATAATTATATTGAACAAATTAATAGATTTAATATTTTAATTTAACGCATTTTTAGAGTTTGATTTACTTAAGAAATTTAAACAAGTTTTATTTTTATATAAGAAAGCTTATATTATTGTTAATTTTAACAATTTGTTTGAAAATTGCGAGAAACAACGCAAAAATATTAATAGCTATAATAGTATTAATATCATCTATTATTTTAGAGCTCTACTAATAACTTGTAAACAATAAATAATAATACTAATAAATATAATAAGAGAACACGATTGCGCGATAAAGACCTTAATAAAGATATCTTAATTATTAGATTATGAAGATTAAGTAAGTTAATAAAATTCGAATTAAATATTTATTTTAATAGATACTTTTTAAAGAGTTTAAGTAAAAAAGATAATTAAATATACTTTTTTCTATTAACAATATTAATTTGATCGATTTTGTTAATTATAATTTGAGCAAAATCTTAATAAACAATTGATTAATAAACTCTTAAATAAATCTAATATTTTTGTTGTTTTATTTTAAGATTATAACAAATATAGATTTAAGCAAATTTAATAAACTTAATTTGTTTAAAAGATAAAATATTAATATATAATTTTTGATTAAATTGTTATTTTGGCTTAATCGTAGATAAAACTTGTTAACTATCTAGAATTTGACTAAATTACTTAACCTCTTTATTTTTTTTCTTAATCTTAACAATTATAAAGATTATAATATTATTTTGCGTTTTTGCGATTGTTGAAATACTATAATCGATCTAGTCTAGTGTTGATACTATTTGGCTCGATATTATTTAACTCAATATTATATAATCAATTCAAGTAGCGTCGATCAATATGTATAGATAAGCTTTGCTGCAACTTCTATATAGAAACTAAGTATTCTATTATTTATTATTTTGATAAATTATAAGTTCGAAACAAAGCAGAAAAATTATTTGCTTATTAATTAGAATATTTGAAGTATAGCTAATAGATTGAATTGATAATAGACTTACAATTACTACTACTAGCTATATTCTTGTTAATTTCTAATATATAGAAGCTAACAATTAATTATTTAAATATCTAAATTAGTACTACTTTAAAAATCGAAATATTAATATTATAATATTGTCGAAACAATAAGTAAAAGATTATCGAAATTTATTGAACAATTAATCTTTTAACTACTCGAACAACTAAATTTTTTAATTATCAACAACTAAATAATTAACATCTAGTTAAAGATTCTAGATACAAATATTTTACTAAAAGAACTAACTTAAGTTATAAAAACAACTAAGTTTATCTTATTTGCAACTTGTTGCTTTTGTCGAAGAACGCTAATTATCTTTAATAGATATTTATTAACAATAAGTTCTAAAAAATTGAAAAATTAACTATATAATAATTATACAACTAAGAATCGATAATTAGATAATTAATAATTAGTCGAAAATATATTATTAAAGCAAGACAAGACTTTGCTTCAACACATTAATAAAAGAGCTAAATTATTTAGCTTTTTTTAATCTTTGTTTATCTATTTATTGCAAAATTTTCTTATTAACAATTAAATAAGTTAACTTGTTAGCTCGATAACTAAAACAAATACTAGTTAATTTCTCTTACTACAATATACAAAACAAATTAGTAAACTAAATTGCAAATATATTTCGAAAACTAAAATAAATTTATTAATTATTTAGAAAATAATATCTAGACGCAACTCTTGATTAAATAATAATTAATTTCGTTTAAATAAAATTGAAAAGTTCTTAACTATTGCAAAAACACAAAAAATTTAAATTAAGAAGACTAAGAAGATTGATTTAACAATTGCAAAAATACAAAATAATATTGCTACTTCTATAATTATTAAGATTAAGAAAGAAAATAAAGAGATTAAGTAATTAAGTTAAATTTTAGATAATTAACAAACTTGATTTACAATTAAGCAAAAATAGCAATTTAATTAGAAATTATTTATTAATACTTTATTAATTAAACAAATTAAATCTATTAAGTTTGTTTAAATTGATATTTGTTATAATCTTAAGATAAGAAAACAAAAATATAAGACTTACTTAAGAGCTTATTAATTGTTTATTTATTAAGACTTTGCTAAAACTATAATTGACAAAATCGATTAAATTAATATTGTTAATAAAGAGAAATATATCTAGCTATCTTCTTTATTTGAATTTTTTGAAGAGTATCTATTAAACTAAATATTTAATTTAAGTTTTGTTAATTTATTTAATTTTTGTAATTTAATAGTTAGAATATTTTTACTAAAATCTTTATTGCGCAATTGCGTCTCTTTATTATATTTATTAGTATTATTATTTATTGTATACAAGCTATTAGTAAAGCTTTAAAAATAATAAATTATATTAATATTATTATAGTTATTAGTATCTTTGCGTTATTTCTTGTAGTTCTCAAATAAATTGCTAAAATTAATAATAGTATAAACTTTTCAATTTAAGAACAAGACTTATTTGAAGTTCTTAAATAAATTAAGTTTTAAAAATGTATTAAATTAAATATTAAATATATCGATTTGCTTAATATAATTGTTAAAGAACAAATTAAATAAAATACTAATAACAAGAAGTATATAAATGCGCTTCGAAATATTATTAATAGAGATTTATATTACAATAGAAAGAAAATAGATTTAATTAAAAAAACTTATTAAAAGATTGTTAAAATATATAAGTTTAAATAATTAAATATATTAATAAAAAAATATATTGAATTCGAGTTTTTTAAGACTCTTAATTGTTAAAATATTAACAAATATAAAATTAAGTTTTGTAATATTATTAATAAATTATCTATCTATTTAAGCAACTTAGTTATAAATAAGAATTGATTTATCTCTAAATATTTAGTTGATTTTAACAATACTATTTGTTTCTTTATTAATTAATAAATATCAAAATATAAATTCTTTAACAAAAATAATATTTGAAAGCAAAAATTATTATATTTGTACTTAGCTAAATAATAAAATTAAGTATTTGCAAATAAAATATTTGAAAAACAAAAATAAGGTTAGTTTATTAACTTTTTTTAAATACTATATTAACAAATTTAAATATAAAAATAACAAATATATTTGTAGTTATATTAACAATAATAATTAATATATAAATAGAGTCTTTCGAGTTTAACTTAGAAAGTATAAAATATATATCGAATTAACAATTGCTATTTCTTTTAAAATAAATAAATATTTTAAATATTTTAATTAGATTTTAATACAAAAAATTAATATTATAATTAAAGATACTAATTTAATTGTAAATCTTTAATTAAAGATTATTTAAACTATTAATTTATATTGTAATATTGTTTTTATTATTAAATATCTTAATATTTCTTTTAAAGTAAGTATTAAGCATTTTTATAATTATAAGTATATTTGATATATTAATTAATAGAAAGAAATGTTAAGAACTTAATCTAATATTAATTAACAAAAATTTTAAAATTATATTTAACTTTTAGTTTTAATAGAATATAAAAAAAAGTATATCTATTATATAATAAATAACAAAGATAAGATTTAATAAATATATTACAAGCTTATTTAAGTTGTATTAGTAATTTAGATTCTATATCTTTAGAGCAAATCTACTATTATACTCGATATACTCGAGAAACAAGAATTCTAAGTATAATATTCGATATATTTGATAAGCAAGTATTGCAAGTAATTATATTTGCTATATTTAATAGACAAGCAAAACAAGCAATTAATATTTTCTTAATATATAAAAAATCGAATAAAACTTTTTTATAAATTGTATTTAATCTATTTTAAGTTTTAATTTATTGTTACAACTACTTAAGTTGCAAATCTTTGTTATTAAATAATTGCTAATATTGTCTAAAAATATCTGCGAATCTTTTTAATAATATAATTATCTCTAATATCTTTGTAAAAAGTATTAGTATAATATTTTAAATATTTTAAAAATATTTATATTAAATTAATACGTCTCTATTTTAAGTACTAGCTTATTAGTATTATATTAAATATTAATTATAGAAAATAATAAAATTAAAATTAACAAATTCGATATCTATTATAAAAATTGTATCAATCTAAAGAACTAATTTATACAAATAAATATCTTTTTTATTTTTTATTTTGTTTTAGCAAATTAGAAAACAATTTTTATATTAAAAGCTTTTGTATAATATTTATAGACTTCAATAATTTTAAAAAAAAGTTTCGAAAAATCTTTAAAATATTTAATAAGAAACAAATTGCAAAAAAAAAAATTTAGTACTTAATTTAACAAATGTTTGCAATAGACTATACAATTAAATTTCAGAAATATATTAATCTAATTAAGTAAAATAATATTGTATTTATAAATTTTAACAAAATTTAAAAAACAATCTAAAGAACAAAATTATATATAATAGAATTTTTTTTAACGATATATTTAATCTTATTAAATTAGTTATCAATTATAACAATCAACTATATAAAAGAGTTATAAAAAAAAGATACAATTAATTTTAAAAAAAAAATTCTTTAAATTAACAATTAAATATTAGCAAAAAGAATTTTGTTCTAATTAGAAATACAATAATTTAGACTATTAAGAGTTTGTATCTATAGAACTAAATTCTATTTAACAATATATAAAAAAAATTAGAGAAAAGCAAAATAATAAGTTTTAGAAAACGTACTATTTATATAGTAAATCGAGTTATTTTGCAAGAGATTATCGATTATAAAATTTAATAAATTGTTAACAAATTAATCCTATATTAAAAGAGATATTCGATAGTTAGAACAATATTAGAAAACAAATTAATACAAAAACAAATATTTTTAAGACTAAATTAAACAACAACTACTATCTAATAGAAAATTCAAATTAGTTATAGAAAGTTTTAGATAAAATATTATTAGACAAGATACTTGTATCTATACAGAAAATAAATTAAATATTTAAGAAAACTATAAAAACAAAATAATTAAGAATATTATACTTTTATTTAGCAATAGACTTAGACAACAAGTATAGTTAAAAGAACTTTTACAAATATTTAGACAATATTACAAATTATCTTAATACTTTAACTAGCTTATTAAGAATTAAAAAAAAAATTATAGACAAATACAAAAAAACGCTAGAAAGCAACGTTACTAAAGAAAAGAATATTCTCGACAAAATTAAATAACAATTGCGCAACATAAATTTATTTTAAAAGAAAATAGAAAAAGCAAAAGAATATACAATATTTAGTTGAACAGTTTGCTATAATAACTTATACTAAACTTATCTAGAAAACAAGAAAGAAATTAATTGATTTTCTAGAAAATTAAAATTATTAATTTAGTATAGAAAAAAAACTTAGTATAAACAGATACTTGCAGCAGAAATCTTAATATAAAAATAGAAAAAAATTTAAATTTCTTAATAAAAAATGTATTAAAGAAATGCAATATATTAGTTTAATAGTAGCAATTAAACTTAATAGTATATATATAATATTTTACTATATTAATTAAAATTAATAATTGTTAACTTACTGCAATAGTTAATTCTAATATAATAGATAATTTTATAATTAGAACTTTTGTTAAAAATAAAGAATATTCTACTTAAAAGAAATCTAATATATACAATCTAATACTTATAAATAGAAATCTATTATTTAACAAACAGAGAAAAATAAATAAAGAAACAAAACTACTATTAATAGCTATCTAGCAATATTACAAGAAACTAATTTTTAATATAGTAGAAATAAATATTTATAATATTGTTTTAGAAATATCTTAGTTAAAACAATATAATTTAGAAATTAATTAAAATATATAAGTACTTAGATTTGCGCAATATAATTACGTAACTTATATTTAATCTATATATTAATAGCGTTCGATAATAGATAAAAGATTAAATCGAAAATCGATTGCAAATAACAAGTTTATATTTTTGCAAAAAAACAATTTAACAAAGTTTGACTTAATAGATATTAATAGAAATTAGTTAAATTACAAAATTAAAAAAAATATGAAAAAATATAAATCTTTCAAAAATTTTAAACTATCTAATATAGCAAAGAAATTGCTAAAATATATATTACAAATATACAACAATTAAGAGTATCTATTTTAAAAAGAGAAAACAACAAATATTCTCTTTAAATATTAATTGTAAAATTACAAAATTAGATTTAAATTAGACAAACAATTTGTATTTAAATCTATATATATTTTATTCGAGAAAAAACTTAAAGTACTTCGCAAATATCTAATAAAAAACAAAAAAAATATTTATTAAAAAATCTTAATTATAGATAGAATATTTAATTTTTTTTGTATTAAAAAAGAATGGAACTTTTTGTCTATATATTAATTACTAAAAGCTAAATAATATTATAATTAAGAATTGATATTTATTATTTAATATTAGCAAATTTTAAAATTGACTATTCGAAACAAAATACTTTATTAAATTTTAAATCTACAAGAAATATACAATTAAATTAGAACAAAAACAGAAAAAAGAAAAAGAAAAAAATTCTATATATAATATAAATTATACAAATATACAATAATATTGTTTAAACTTATAAATATTTTAACAATATATTAGAAAATAATTAATAATATATTATAACAATATCTAAATTAATTTGTTATAGTATATTTAAACAATATTATAATTTATTTAAAAATCTTAAAAGAGTATATTAGTTATATTTTTAAAATTTTGAAATATTTTAATATAAGAAATTTATATTTTAAGTTAAAGAAATACAAATTCTACTAAAAGAAAGTTAACTTTCTAGAATTTGTTGTTAAACAATATAAAATATATATAGATTTTGAGAAACTACAAACAATTAAAAAATAAATATTATTAATAAATATTAAAAAAATACGATTCTTTTTAGATTTTATAAATTATAACAAAAAGTTTATCAAAAACTATTTAGCAAACACAATATTACTAAAAAATCTTACAAAAAAAATATATTATAAAAATAGAAATTTGTAGAAAAAAAGTTATTTAAAAAAATTAATACTAAAAATATACAATTTGCAATTATTTAGCAAAATTAAAATTAATATATTAAATCTAGTTATTAATATATATTTTAATTAAGAGTATAAAAATATATAATATTTAATAGTATATCTCTTGAGAAAACTTTTATTAATTAAATAGAATTATAATATTTATAATAAGAAATTACTTGCTATAGTAGTTTTTTTAGAATTATAAAAAGTATATACAAAAGAATTGTTAGAATTTATAATTTTTATAAATTATAAAAGTCTTGTATATTTTACTACTATTAAATAGCTAAATAGAAAACAAATATAATAGTTAAAAAGATTTAAATAATACAAGTTTAAAATATAGTATATTTTAGATAAAAATAATAATAGAGCAAATATATTTAGCAGAAAAAAAAATTATATAGAAACAAAAAAATTGTTTAATTATAGTATATTTAAAAATAAATAAAAACACATTACTATTAGCAAACAAATACAAACTAAATATTATATTATAAATATTTCGAAACAATATAGAAGAATTTTTTATAATTTTTTTTTTAAATATCTATTAATAAAATTAACAAATATATAAAAGAGTACTATAATAAATTATTGCAAAAATACTTAAAAGTAACAAAAATTCTTTAACTTTTATATTAGTATTTTTAGTTTTTATAGATAAAATAAATTGTTAAGATATATATTAAACAATATTTTAACTATTAGCAAAACAAATATAATATATATATAAGCTATAGCAAAATTTAATATTAGAAGCTATCTAAATTACTATAGAATAAAATTACAATAAACTTTATTATTAAGTTACTTAAATCAACAAATTTAGCAACTAAAAATAGATATAATTTGATACTAATAATAATTAATAAGTTTATTAAGTACTTATATATTATTATATACAAAGAGAAATTTAATACAAAACAACTAAAATATATTATATTAAATTAACTTATATAATATTACAATATATTTAAGAAACTAATTAATAACAGAAACAAGCTCTTTATATTTAACTATTAAAAGATATTTCTCTTAATATTAGATATAAGATTTCGAATATCTATTGTCTATTACTTAATTATAAATAGATAGATAAAATAGACAAATTAGAGTCTTAAACAATATCTAAAATACTATATTAACAATACTTATAGTAATTAAATATTATTTCTATCTATAGTATAACTAATACTTAATACAAAGATTTCGAATATTACTAAAATAACTTTATTCTTTGTTAATTATAACAAAAAATTTAATTTCTGTGAAAAAAAGTATATATATTTGTTAACGCAATTAATTATTAAAAAAAATAGCAATACTAAAAAAGATATACAACAATATTTTAAAGATATAAAAAAAGTCGATTAAGTATTAAAATAAAAAACAAAAACAATATCTTAGCTAAAAGAAAAAAATAGAATATATTTTTTTACAAAAAATCTTAGAACAAGAAAATTAAATAGAGAATTAAATTATATTAAAATTAAATTGTTTTTTGTTAAAAAAACTAAAAAATTAATTAATTACAAACTCGACTTACTTAAGAATATTAAAATATTTTATATTTTATTGTTAAAATTAGCAGATTCAATTATATTTTTATAGAATATCTTTTATTTTTATTTGTAGAAAAAAAACTAGTTCGAGATTAAGAAAATTCTAAGATAGAAAGATTAAAAGTATTTTATTAAGTAGAAGAAATATTCTATCTCAGAGAATATATAAAAATTAGAGAAAAATCTTAATTATTGTCGAAATTTTTTAAGAAAATTCTATTAAAATAAAATATAGAAACAGTATTTTAATTTTAATTAGTCGAAAGTTAAAACTGTTTAAACAATATATTAAATAGCAATTTAAAAGTTTTTGTAACAGACTTAATAAAATATATTTTATTTATTTTTAAATTATTAATATTTTTTTATTCTATTACCATTATTTTCTTCTTCTTATCTTTTAGAAAGTTAAATTGTTTTTTAGTTAACTTAATTTAATATATATCTTGCGTACTTCTTTCTTTAAGTTTTAATTAAATTTGTTTAATTAAAATTAAAAAAATTGGTAAATTACAATTACAATTAGATTGTATATACTTTATATATTTTTCAGAAACATTATTTATACAATAGATTTTATTAGATATTGTACAGTTACAACAAGAATATATTGCTAAAAATATTAAACTTAAAATAATAAGAAAATCTTTCTTTTAATAGAAGAAATTTCTGATATTCATTTTTCTAGAAAGTATAATAGAAAAGATATTAAATTTCAAAACAAAAACTTTAAAAAAAATAGTATTATAAGCTTATTTAAATTGTATTAGTAATTTAGATTCTATATTTTTAAAACAAATTTGTTATTAGATTTGATATATTTAAGAAGCAAATATTCTAAATATAATATTTAATATATTCGACAAACAAGTATTGCAAACAACTATACTTATTATATTTAACAAACAAGCAAGACAAACAATTAGTATTTTCTTAGTATATAGAAAATCGAATACAACTCTTTTATAAATTGTGTTTAATTTATTTTAAATCTTAATTTACTATTACAATTATTTAAGCTGCAAACTCTTGTTATTAAGTAATTTTTAGTAATGTCTAAAGACGTTTATAGATCTTTTCGATAACATAATTATTTCTAATATCTTTGTAAAAAGTATTAGCGTAACAAAATATTAGAAGTTTATTAATTAAATAATAAGCAAACGTGACTTAGCTCTAATATTAATTATAGCAAAATTAGTTATTAAAACAACAATATATATTTATTTATAATTCTATTTATGCAATCTAATATTGCAAATACTATTAATAAATTTTTAAATTTTGTAGAAACTAAATTGAACAAACTCTTTGTAATAATATTATAACAACAATAAAAAATTGTTTTGTTCTTAAATTATATTAAGAACTTTGATAAACTAGACTTATATATTTTGTCTAAAATTCTATCTTTTTTAGACTTTAAAAGCACTCTCTTTTTTAAATTTAAAGATAGTATTTTTTTCGACTTTATTAATTTTAATAAATTTTTTAAAGTTATTAAATTATTGGATATATTTTAAAATTTATTGCTCTTGGATCTTAGTTTAATATTGCAAAGATATTTGAAGTTTTAATTATATTAAAATAAATTTGCAAATTCTTTTGTTTTGCTATCTAAAATTATATTATTAAAATTATATAAATTTAAGATTTATACTAAAGCTACAATAGATATCTATTATAAGATAAGTTAACAACTAGCTAAATAAAACAAAATTAAATTAAAAAAAAACAATATCTATATTGTTTGCTTAGTATCTAATAGATGTTATATACTTTATAAAGAATAAATTTATAAAATTAAACAAAAAGTTAATAAAAAGATTCTTTGCTATAAGATTTATTAAATTGCTAGAAACTTTAAATAACGCAAAAATCTAAATTATATTAAAAATTTTGCAATTGTAATTAAGTTTATAAGTTACAAAACTATCTTTATTTTTGTTGTTATTAACAACTAGAATCTAAAGCAAATAAATATTATTGTTGTCTTTCTTTACAAAGATATTAACAAAAAAATCTATATAAAATTGTTCTACAACTTTAAATAAAACAAAAAAAATTAGTAATTTAGAAAAGCTTTCTATAGATTTAAGCAATTATTTTAAATATAATATACTATTTTTGCAATATCTTTTCAGAAATGTTACTTCTGTTTATTAGATTTCGACTTAAGTATTTTTACTAATAGCTTAACTATTATTGTTATTTATATAAACAATCTTTTAATTATTAATATTAACAAAAAGTTTATTAATAGTATTAAAAGAAATTAATTTAAATTTTGTTTAATAGTATTTAGAAATTAAAATTAAACGCAATCTTACAATTTAAATTTTCTATTTAAGTTAAAAAGTATATTTTAAAAAAATATTAAAAAATTAAAAAATATAAAAGTATAAATTAGTTGCTATTTTTATAAATATATTAAAAATATATATTATTAATTCGAATTATATTGTAGATTTAAATTATTGTTATATTTGTTAATTAATAATTAATTTTCTTATATATACAATATTAGGAATTTGATTAGAAATTGTCTTTATTGTCTTAATAATAAGTAAATATATTTTTAATTTTATCGACGTTTATTAAAAGATTGTTAAACAAATATTCTATTATTTTCGAAATACTTTTAATTTTTGTTTTACTTTTTGTAAAAAAAATTGTTTTTTATTAGATTATATTAATATTAATTGCAACAAAAATCAAGATATTTGTTATTTTATCTTTAAATATTTTTTAATCTAGAAAATACAATTATTAGTTAATTATTTAAATATTAATTAATTATTGCTCTTTCTATCTACAAAGTTAAGTATATTAAATCAATACAAATTGTTACAAAAAATTATTTAATTTTAGATATTGTTAAAGCAATTACAATTGTCTTATTTATTCTTATTGTTATAATTTATATCTAAAACTTTTGTTGTTATTAATATTTTTTTTAATATTTTTGTTATTATATCTAGTTGCTATTGTTATCTATTATAATAGTTAAAAAATTATAGTATTTACTAAAAAATTTGCGTAGTATATTTGAACAAAGTATTAGGATTAGAGCTTTGATAACTAATATATAGTTGATTAACAAGAATACTAGCTATATAGAACTAACTATATATAGAAAATAAATATAAGTACTATAAATATCAAGACACTAGACGTTATTTAAAGTATACTCGAAGCTAAAAAACAAAAACTCGAAAAATAATTAAAAAGCAAAATCTATTTAATCTAAATAGACTAATTGCGTCGAGTCGATTAATCGAGTTCGAGTCGATTAATCGAGTTCGAGTCGATTAATCGAGTTCGAGTCGATTAATCGATTCAAATCTTGGCGATTTAAATCAACCCAATTCGAAAGTCTTGACAAGTTGATTTCTAAAGTTGGAATCGAAAATCAAGTCGAGTCGAATCAATTTCTAGAGTTAAAATCAAAAATCGACTTGAAAAAATCGACTCAAATTGTTAAAAAATAAAGTTATTTAGTGGCGAATTTAATAACCAAAAATTAAATTTTAAATTTTTTTTTTTTATCTAAATGTTCTATAATAATGCAATAAAGTAATGCATGTAAACTATTTGATGTTTATATAATAAATAGATTACAACTATTATAGTCTTTCGATAAACTTCGATTTTATGTTTTATTAAAAAGTGCATAATAATGCATTTAAATAATGCACTTGAGCTTATTAATACTATTGATTAGTTCGAAATCTTTACAATCTCGTAATCAACTTTATTCTTAATATTATTATTATTATCTTTACTTTCGTTATTATTATTATCGTTTTCGTACTTTGTATCTTTATACTTATTATTTATTATTTTCGCATTATTCTTTGTCTTCTTTTATCTTATCTTTACTTTATTATTATTAATTTTAATCAAATCTTTAGCATTGTTATTTGTCAATTTTAAAGAATTAAATATTTTGCAATTTGTAACGTTTTTATTGTTTGCAAAAGTATCTTTGAATTTTCTAAATTTATTAATCGCATTTGAATTGTATGTTTTCTTTAACTTATTAAACTCTTTATAATGTAAAATGCGTTGTTAAATTATTTCAATAATTGATATTATATATTTAATTACATTTTTGCTCAATTTAGATTAATTAGAATTAGGCTAACACGTAGATTAGTTATTTCATTTATATTAGACTCTATATATACTTAAATATTAAGAAATTGTATTGTGTCTACGTTTTTACTCTTTAAAATTATTTATATAGCAATTGCATTAACTTTAGTTTATTTTGCAACATTTTCGTCTTTAATCTTCTTTATTAGTTTGATCTCAAAGCATTGCGCTACAATATAATTAAGTCTTTAAATATATATATATTATTTAAATGCATTATTATGTAGTTCTTTTTCTACTCTTTTATTAGTTATTATATTTTTGACGTTTTCTTTTATGTTAATTTGAATTTGTTTAAAGACTTTTTTAAAAACAATTGTTGCTTGCAATTTAATTAGACGCTTGTAAAGCGCTATACAATTAACGTTTTGCTTTTTGTAAAATAATTTTTCATCTTTAATTTATATTGTAGTACGATTTCTATTAGCAATAATTTGCAAAAAAATTAATAGAATAAACATTTTGCGCTTTAGATTAATTTTAAAGATAATGCATATAAATAATATAAAACAAGTCTCTTACTTAATGATATCGCATTAGCTATTTAGCAATATTTGAATTTTTAAGTAAAAAAGAATTCGATCTTAAAAAGTCTATTTTTTTGATTAGTTTTAATAATAATATATGCAAATAATGCAAAACAAACTTGTATATCAATTATATAAATTAAGGCAATAGATAGTATTAAATGTGTTAATTAATGCATAATGTTTAAATAAAAAAGTTGTCGCAATTATAAGATAAATTCACGCGTCTAGCATTAGAATTAGGGTTCAAATATTACTTTTATTTAATATTATTACAATTAAAAATTATTATCTTTATTATGTTAATTATCGCATAATATATACTCTTTAACTATTGAAATTAAACACGAATATGCGTACTTGCTACGCATTACTCTATTGCATTATTTATCAAATACTTAATTGCAAAACTTGTTAATTCTTTCATTCTATATTGTTAATTCTTTTATTTAATGTTAAAAATTTTTAATTTAACAATACGTTTTGCTTTAAAACTTTAATAACTTGAATTAAACAAATTAATAATGTATTTAAGTAATGCATTTAATGTGTTACGCATCGCTAACATACTTAATTTAGTTCGTAAAACAAGAGACAAGAAATTGCGAAAAAATATAATAGCGTAAATTAATTGTAACAAAAAAAAGAAATCGATTAAAATAGCTTTTAATATGCAAAAAATAATGCAAAAAAATAATGTATTAAGCTATTATTAGCTAAGTGTTTATAATATAAAAGAAGCGCAAATACAAACTTAAAACAATAACTCTATATAAAATTCGCAAATATTAAAAAACTAATAATTTGTTAATTTCGAAAATGTTTTTCGCAAAATTAATTTAAGAAATTTTGCAAAATAAAGTTGTTAACAAAGAAAACAATAAAAAATACTAGATTTAAGCATTAATCTTGTTAGCTCTTTAAAAAATTATTAAGAGTTTTATAATTAACTTCTTTTCTAATAAATGTATTATTTATTTGTATTATTATTGTTTTTATATAGTATATACTAATGTTTTGCTTTATATATTTAGATAGCAATCTTCTTGCTATTTATATCAATTGCAAGATTATTAAATTTAAGAATTTGCAATTGTTAAAGCAATTAATGTAGAATCTAGAACTTCACTATAATAAGTAGTAATAAAATTGACGTTTAAATGTTTTCGTTACATTGAAAATCGAAATAATTAGCAAAAAATTAAGAATTTAAGCTATTTTATTTATTGCACTTTATTATTCGTATTATCTTGTTATATTATTTATTAAATGCATTGTTTTACTATATGCATTTTTTATGTTCTTTTTTATCAAATATAATAATTAAAAAGTGCATTATAATTATGCATTTAAATTATCTAAATAATTAGAGTTAAATTATTGACTTAACTTCTCTAATTAAAGAGCTTAACAATTTTGTTCTATATAATTTTATAAAAGATTATATAAAAAGAAAATTATTATATCTTAAAAGAAATTCGAATTCTTATTTTTTTAATTTTTTGTGCTAATAATATGCGATCTACAATATAATCTTTAATAGCATTATAATGCTATCTCAAACAATATTATAAATTGCGCGTTATTATTACAAGAAACTAAACGCGTTATTATTAAGTTATTAAGACTTAATTATTTATTCTTATTATATTTAAACATATATTAAAATTAGAGATAATATAATTCTTAAAAAGTTAAAAATATTAATTTAATGCGATTTTTAATATTGAGTTATTTTAAATGCATTATTTATTTACATTATCGCTAATAACATTTGTTTATTTATAACAATATTATAAATGTAAAATCTTTTATACAATAATCTAGCTATAAATAAATTTTATTCAAAACAATCTCGAACTTTATTTAAAAAGAATTTTTATTTTTATTAACTCGTTAATTATTATTTTGTACTCTACAATATATATTTTACGATTCGACAATAATTTTCTTTAAATTTAAATTTATAATACGATTATAATATTTAATTATTATAATTTGCTCAATTATTTGCGAACTTATTTTAGATCGATTTTATTAATATATTTTTCGAACAAAACTAAAAGTTCGTTCAATATCTATTAATAACACTAGATAAAAAAAAAATCTTTAATTATTTGCGTTAACTTAAAATAATTCGAAGCATTATCTTTTTAATATTTCTATATTGAATATTTATTCTTTATAATATTAGTGCGAAGATATCGATTGTTTTCGCTTTGAGTCGAACAAAAGCGTTAAAATTGTCGAAATAAAAATCTTACAACATTTGCGTCAAACTATAAAAAAAATTAACTAAAAATTAAATGCATTACTATATTGCATTATTTTTTTAACAATATTTGCTCTTTATGCTCTTGCTTTTAAAATAGCAACTAAATTATAATAACGTCGAAAATAAATTTTAAATTTTGTTTGATATTTTGTCTTGTAGTTTATAAAACTATTATTATTTTTTTCGTTTTATATTTTGTAAAGACTTAATTTCTACGTAGAATTCAAAATATTAACAAAATTATATAATATTTTATTAAGTTCTTCTATTTTCGAATAATATTTAACAAGCTTTGTCGAAACTTTTTTACAAGTTTTTAGTATAATTTCTCTTAAAAAACAACTATAATTTGTTATAGTTTTCTTTATATAATTAAAATGATTAAATATTGCATTAAATACTTAAAATTCTAAATAAATGCTAGCATTAGTTGTTTAAAAAACTATAAAAGTGCATTTATAAAAAGAATTTAATATATTGTCAAGCAATTAAATCGATTGTTACTCGCTTTTATCTAATTAAATACGTTAAATTTTTTGATTTTTTAAATATTTTTTTATTTAAAGATTAATGTAGTTAATACGTACAACAAAATATTAAATAAATAAAATTTCAACAAATGCGAATATCTTGTATTAATTTTTAAGATTTTTTACTTTTTTGTTTTTGAAAAACTCTAAAGCAAATTAAATGCTAAAACGAGTTATTAATAACGACAATAAAAGTGCGAATCTAAATAAGATTTAACAAATGCATTATCTCTTTGCATTATTATATAAACAAATATTTTTTTAATTATAATAGATAAACTTGTATTTTTTACAATATTCTAAACTTATTTATTCTTTAATTGAAGAACAATATTGTTAACAATTGCTTTTAATTTAAGAGTTGCAATAAAGTCTTAAACTATCAAATTAATAATATAAGTTAAACAAAAAATAAAATTTTGTTGTTTGTTTTATTAAGATTTTTGTCGATTTAAAACTTTGTTAAGTTTGTCTTTAAAAGTGTTGTTATTACTTGCATTATTAATAATAACTTTAAAAATTTTGTTTTTAATTTTAAAGAATTTTAATATCTTTATAAGCTTTAATATTAATTGTCGATCTATATATTTAATATTAAGAGAAATAAATTTAATAAAATGTTTGCGATATTAAAATGTAATATCGATTCAATATATTAATATTTTAAGATAAATAATTCTTTAAGAACTAAATTATGCATTTAAAGCAATAAAAGTACGTTAAAATTCTTTTAAATTTAATTTGATTTTGTTACAAATTTAATCAAAATTTGTAAAAATTAATTTTAATAGTTTAATATAATTTAAAAGTACTAAATTTGATCGAAGCATTTCTAGTAGCTTTCGAAAGTTTAAATTATTAATAATTTGAAAAAGTAGATTTAAATTAATAAATGTTTTGTATAGTTGATTTTTTTAATTATTTTAACTAAAGAATAATAAATTGATATAATTTTTCTTCTATTAATGCGTTAATTTTGCATTACTTATTTACATTATTAACAATAACTTATGCGAATAAAGACTAAATCAATTACTAATTATAATTAAGATCTTTTTCGTTTTAAGCAAAAGATAAACTAAAGATGTTTTTTTATATTTGATGTGTTTAAATAATCGTATATAATAGAATAATTCAACATCTTTTAACAACTTTTGCAAACAATTTTTGACAAGTTATTAATAGTTAAGACTATTTAAATATATTTGTTTTAAAGCTTAAATTATGCTTCAATATTTATTTTTTTAATTTAATATAAATAAACAAATTTATTTTAAGTTTTGTGTAAGATACTTTTATTAATTGTAGTATATAATTATTATTTTTTAAACTAAATCTTAGTATTTGCATTTTATTTGATATATTTGTTTTTATCTTTTAATTTAAGTAATAAAAAATTATTTAAAATCTTATTTGATACTTTTTAAAGCTTTCTTTTTTTAGTATTAAATGTACGATTAAAATTTTAATTAAATTGACTCGCAAATTAATTAAGATATAAAGTACTAAATAGCAAATTGCGAAAAATAGATTTACTAAAATTATTTTCAAATAAAGACGATTATTAATTAAAAATTCTTAAAAAATTAGATATTTTATAATCGAAAATAGTATAAACAATATCTTTGAGTAGTTTAAAGAAAAAAAATTTAAAGTAAAACAATAATGCAAAAGAGTAATGCAAATATAAGATAAATCAAGTAGAATTTTATATTAACAAGTAATTATAATATAATAATATAGCAAATTGTAATTTTGATAACATATTATAATTACATAGATCTTAAAATAGTAATTCTTAATATAATAACGTAATTTTTGATTTCTTAGCAATTCGATTCGATTTCTAATATTAAAATCGAAAATTGACTTAAGTCAAATTGGATCGATTTTAAAAAAGTAGAAATCGATTCGAATTTCGATTCGATTTCTAATGTTGAAATTGTTGGATCGAGTCGATTCCAATAGTTGGAATCAAAACTCGACTCAACGATCAATCTAAAATCGATATAGTTTTTTTCCTATTAATATGTTAGTTTTGCATTATTTATTTGTATTATTAATAATAATCTACACAAATAAAGACTAGATTAATTATTAATTATAATTAAGATTTTTTTTGTTTTAAGCAAAATACAAATTGAAGATATTTCTTTATATTTAATATATTTAAATAATTATATACAATAAAATAATTTAATATTTTTTAAAAACTTTTGTAAACAATTTTTGACAAACTATTAATAGTTAAGACTATTTAAATATATTTGTTTCAAAACTTAGATTATGCTTTAATATTAATCTTTTTAATTTAATATAAATAAACAAGTTTATTTTAAGTTTTATACAAGATACTTTTATTAACTATAGTATATAATTATTATTTTTCAAATTAAATCTTAGTATTTGTATTTTATTTAATACATTTGTTTTTATCTTTTAGTTTAAGTAATAAAAACTTATTTTAAATCTTACTTAATATTTTTTAAAACTCTCTTTTTTTAATATTAAATATACAATTAAAATTTTAATCGAATTAACTATTACGAATCTACGCCAATATATAGTCTACACATAGTATGTAGCACTAGAAACGAATAGCGACATATGCTCTTATAGCTTTGCGAGAGAGCATTAGGAGCATTGCTCTCTTTGCTCTTTAAAAGAGCAACAAAAGTATAAAGACTTGCTCTCTTTGCTTTGCGAAAAAGCAAAAAGAGCAAAAAGAATTTTATTCAATATATATAGATTCTCGAATACGACTTTCTTATAAATCGTGTTTAATTTAAAATAAAATTTTATTTATTGTTATCGTTACATTTAGTTGCAATTCTTGTTATCAAATAATTGCTTGCATTGCTTGAAGACGTTTACAAATCTTTTTAACAATATAGTTCTCTCTAATACTTCTAGGATTTCTTAGAAAGTAGCAACGTAACACTTTGAACATTTTAAGAATATCTATATTAGGTCAACGCGTCTTTATCTTAAACACTAGCTCATTAACATTACGTCAATCATCGATTATAAAAAACAACAAAATCAAAATTAATAAACTTAATATTTATTATAAAGATCGTATTGATCTAAAGAACTAACTTATATAAATAAATATCTATTTTATCTTCTATTTTGTTTTAGCGAATTAAAAGACGATTTTCGCATCAACATTTTTTAGAGAAAGAGCTTAACATTGACTCAAGTCAAACTTACGAAAGTATTTAGAGAACAATAGCGAAAATCCTCGTACAATGTTTACAAATTTCAATAATTTTAAGAGAGAGCTTCGAAGAATCTTTAAAACATCTAACGAAAAACAAATTGCAAAAAAAATGATTTAGCATTTAATTTAACGAATTTTTGCAACAAACTACGCAACTAAGTTTTAAAAATATATTAATTTAATTAAGTGAAACGATGTCGCACTTATAACAATGTTTTAACGAAATCTTAAGAACAATCTAAAGAACGAAATTATGCGTGATGAGAAAATTCTTAACGATATATTTAATTTCATCGAAGTAGTTATCGATTTTAACGACAAACTATATAAAAAAGTTATAAAAAAAAATATAATTAATTTCGAAAAAGAGTAGAAATCTTCTTTGAACTAACGATCGAATATTAGTAAAAAGACTCTCGTTCTAATTAAAAGTATAGTAATTTTAATTATCGTAAGTTTGCATCTATAAAACTAGATTTTACTTAACAACGTAAAGAAAAAAACTTTAAAGAAAAGCAAAATAACAAATTCTAAAAAACGTGCTATTTATGTGACAAATCAAATCACTTTGCAAGAGATTATTAATTATAAAACTTAATGAATCGCTAACAAATTAATGCTATGTTAAGAGAAATACTTAATAACTAGAACGACATTAGAGAGCAAATTGACACAAAGGCGAACATCTTTAAAACTAGATCAAATGACGACTACTATTTAATAAAAAACCTAAATTAATTACAAAAAGTTCTAGATAAAACATTATTAAGCAAGACATTCGTATCTACGCAAGAAATTAATTAAATACTTAATGAAACTATGAGAGCGAAACGATTAAGAACGTTATATTTTTACTTAGTAACAAACTTAGACGACAAATACAATTAAAAGAACTTTCATAAATGTCTAAACAACATCACGAAGCATCTTAAGACTTTAACTAGTTTATTAAAGAAACGATAAATAAATTAAATCGTAAATAAATGCGAGAAAGCGCTAAAAAGCGACGCCACTATAAAAAAAGAAATTTTTGATAAAATCGAACAACAACTAAGCAATGTAAGTTTATCTTAAAAGAAAATAAAGAAAGCAAAGAAACATGCGACACTTAATTGAACAAAATGCTATAACGACTTATGTTAAACTTATCTAAAAAAAAAAGAAGAAGCCAATTAGTTTTTTAGAAAACCAAAATTATTAATTTAACATAGAAAGAACGCTTAACGCAAACAAGCGTTCGAAGCGAAAGTCACAACACAAAAACAAGAAAAAGTTCGAATTTCTTAGTAAAAAGCATATTAAAGAAATGTAATATGTTAGCCCAACAATAACAACTAAACTTAATAGCACACACACGATATTTTATTACATTAATTAAGATTAATGATCGTTAATTTATCGCAATGATCGATTTTAATGCGATAAATAATTTTATGATCAAAGCTCTTATTAAGAAAGAAGAATATTTTACTTAAAAGAAGTCTAACGCATACAATCTAATAATTGTAGATAAAAACTCATTACTTAATAAGAATGAAAAAGTGAACAAAAAAACGAAATTACTATTAATAGCTATTTAGCAACATCACGAGAAACTAATTTTTAATATAGTGAAAATAATCACTTATAATATTGTTTTAGAAATGCTTTGATTAAAGCAACACAATCTAGAAGTTAATTAAAATACACAAGTACTTAGATTTGCGCAATGTGATCACGTAATTCACATTTAATCTACGCATCAATAACGTTTAATAATAAATAAAAAAACAAGTTAAAAATCGATCGCAAGCAACGAATTTGCATTTTCGCAAAAAAACGATTTAATAAAGTTTAACTTAATAGACACTAATAAAAATCAATTAAGTTATAAGATTAAAGTAAATGAAGAAAATTACGAATCTTTTAAAAGTCTTGAACTATTTAATATAACGAAGAAATCGCTAAAGTACATATTACGAATATACAACAATTAGAAGCATCTATTTTAAGAAAAGAAAACAACAAAGATTTTTTTTAAACATTAATTATAAGATTACGAAATTAAATTTAAATTAAGCAAGCAATTTACGTTTAAATTTATATATGCTTTATTTAAGAAAAAACTCGAAGTACTTCGCAAATATCTAGCAAAAAACGAAAAAAAAAATTTATTAAAAAATTCTAATTACAAGCAAGATACTTAATTCTTTTTGTATTAAAGAAGAATAAAATTCTTCGTTTATGTGTTAATTATTAAAAGCTAAATAATATTACGATTAAAAATTAATATTTACTACTTAATATTAGCGAGCTTTAGAATTAACTATTCGAAGTAAAGTACTTTACTAAATTGAATTTACGAAAAGCGTATAATTAAATTAGAATAAAGACAAAGAAAAAGTAAAAGATAGCTTTTCGTATACGATATAAATTATACAAATACATAGTAATGTTGTTCGAACTCACAAACGTCTTGACAACGTATTAAGAAATAATTAATAATATATTACGACAATATTTGAATCGATTTGTTATAATATACTTGAACGACATTATAATTTATTTAAAAATTTTGAAAAAATATGTTAATTATGTTTTCAAAGTATTGAAATATCTAAACATAAAAAATTTACATCTTAAATCAAAGAAATGCGAATTTTATTAAAAGAAAATTGACTTTTTTAAATTTGTTGTTAAACGACATGAAATACGCATAAATCTTAAAAAGTTACGAACAATTAAAGAATAAAAATTATTAATAAATGTCAAAAAAGTATAATTCTTTCTAAATTTTATAAATTACAACAAGAAGTTCATCAAAAACTACTTAATAAACGCGATATTATTAACGAACTTTACGAAAAAAAATACGTTATAATTATAAGAATTCGCAAAAGAGAAATCATTTTAAAATCTTAAATTAAAATGTTTGAAAAAATCAATATTAAAGATGTACGATTCGCGATTATTAAGTAGAATTAAAATTAACGCATTAAATTTAGTTATTAATGTATACTTTAACTAGAGACATAAAGATATATAACATTTAATAACATATCTTTTGAGAAAACTCTTGTTAATTAAACAAAACTATGATGTTTACAATAAGAAACTACTCGCTATAGTAGTTTTCTTAAAATCATGAAAAATATATACGAAAAAATTATTCGAATTTACGATTCTTATAGATTATAAGAATTTTGTGCACTTTATTATTATTAAACAACTTAATAGAAGACAAATGCGATAATTAGAGAGACTCGAACAATACAAGTTTAAAATACAATATATCTTAGACAAAAATAATGATAGAGCAAACGCACTTAATAGAAGAAGTGATCATATAAAAACGAAAGAATTGTTCAATTATAACATACTTAAGATTAATTAAAATAAATTATTATTAACAAAGAAGCATAAGCTAAATGTTATACTACGAATACTTCAAGACAATACAAAAGAGTTTTTAATAAAGAAAGAAAAACTTTAGATACTTATTAACAAGATTAACAAATATATAAAAGAGCATTATGACGAATTATTGCAAAGACATCTAAAAGTAACTAAAATTCTTTAGTTTTTACGCTAGCATTATTAATTTTTATAGATGAGACAAATTATTGAGGCATACATTAAACGATGTCTTAGCTATTAATAGAACAAACATGATACGCATGCGAGTTATGACGAAATTCAATATTAGAAATTATCTAAATCGTTATAAGATAAAGTTACGATAAACTTTATTATTAAGTTGTTAAAGTCGACGAACTTAACAATTGAAGACAAATATAATTTGATACTAATAATGATTAATAAGTTTATTAAGTACTTATATATTATCGCATGCAAAAAGAAGTTCAACGCAAAACAACTAAAATACATTATATTGAATCGACTTATACGATATCACAATATATCTAAGAGATTAACTAGTAACAAAGACAAGCTCTTCACGTCTAACTATTAAAAGACGCTTCTCTTAATGTTAGATACAAGACTTTAAATGTCTATTGTCTATTACTTGATCACAAATAATTAAACAAAAAAAATAAACTAGAGTCTTAAACAATATTTGAGACATTACATCAACAATACTTATAACAATTAAGTATTACTTTTATTTATGACACAATTAGCACTTAATGCAAAGATTTCGAATATCATTAAAATAACTTTATTCTTCGTCAATTATAACAAGAAATTAAATCTCTTTAAGAAAAAGCGCACGCATTTGTTTGCGCAATTAGTTATTAAAAAGATAACAACACTAAAAAAGATACACAACAACATCTTAAAAATGCAAAAAAAGTTAATCAAATATTAAAATAAAAAGCGAAAAACGATATCTTAGCTAAAAGAGAGAAATAAAATATATCTTTTTACAAAAAATCTTAAAACAAGAAAATTAAACAAGAAATTAAATTATGTTAAAGTTGAATCGTTTTTCGTTAAAAAGACTAAGAGATTAATCAATTACGAACTTGATTTATCTAAGAACGTCAAAGTATTTTTAGTATTTTATATATTATTATTGAAATTAGCAAATTCAACTACGTCTTTATAGAACATCTTTTATTTTTATTAACAAAAGAAAGAACAATTTAAGATTGAAAAAATTTTACAACAAAAGAGTTAAAAATATCTCGTCAAGTGAAAAAGATATTTTATCTCTAAAAACACTTGAAAATCTATTAAGAATTTGAAGCATTATTAACATCGTTTGCAACAATTTCGTCAAAAGAGATCAAAAAAGTAAATGATTATTCTCTTATAATATTAAGAAAGACGATTTGTTTCAAAATCACATTAATTAAGAAACTTAAAAAAGAAAAATCGACGAAAAAACTTAATAAAATCATTTTTTTCAAGTTTTTTAACTTGTTATTCATTATCGTTTGTTGTTTTTTTTTCTAAATAATCGAGTTGACGAAGTAGTCGTTGTGGCTTCGCATTCGTTTTACAAAGCTTTTCTTTTAATTTTTGACGCTATTTTTTAAGGCGACGCCATTGAGCGATATTTAGAGACGTCAAGTCGCACGAATAGTTATCGCGAAGACATTTCACACACTTATCGAAACTCTTTGCAACACAACATTGTTTACTTAAGCGAACACATTAATAATAGAAGCGCATTGCAATACAAAAAATACTAAGTTTTGTAACTTAAATAAGACGACGTTAATAAAAAGAAACTTTAAACTTAATACGAGACATGTTAAAGTTTGCTTTCGAAACGAAAATCTAAAAAGAGAAAGAATAATGTTACGAATCTACGTCAATATATAGTTTACACATAGTATGTAACACTAGAGACAAATAACGACATATGCTCTTATAGCTTTGCGAGAAAACACTAGAAGCATTGCTCTCTTTGCTTCTCGAAAAAGCAACAAAAGCATAAAAACTTGCTCTCTTTGCTTTGCGAAAAAGCAAAAAGAGCAAAAAAAATCTTATTCAATATATATAGATTCTTGAATACGACTTTCTTATGAATTGTATTTAACTTAAGATAAGTTCTTATTTATTGTTATCGTTACATCTAGTTGCAACTCTTGTTATTAAGTGATTGTTTACATTGCTTAAAGACGTTTACAAATCTCTTCAACAATACAATTCTCTCTAATATCTCTAAGATCTCTTAGGAAGTAGTAGCGTAACATTAACTTGCATATTAATTAGAATATAAAGCACTAAATAGCGAATTACAAAAAATAAATCTACTAAAATTATCTTTAAAAAACAACTATTAACTAGAAGTTTTTAAAAAATTAAATATTTTGCAATCGAAAATAATATAAACAATATTTTTAAATAGTTTAAAGAAAAATTTTTAAAGTAAAATAGTAATGCAAAAGAGTAATGCAAGTATAAAATAAATTAAGCAAAATTTTATATTAACAAATAATTATAATCTAATAATATAGCAAATTATAATCTTAGTAATATATTATAATTATATAGATCTTAAAATAGTAACTTTTAATATAATAATATTATTTTCGATTTTTTGACAATTCGATTCGATTTCTAATATTAAAATCAAATATTAACTTAAATTAAATTAAATCGATTTTAAATTAGCGCAAATTAAATTGAGTTTTAAATCGATTTCTAATATTAAAATTGTTAAATTAATTCGATTTTAATAGTTGAAATTGAAATCTAATTCAACAATTAATCTAGTTCCTTTATATACTATTTAAAAAATCTACAATTAATTTAAGCAATTAAAGAATGCTATAAAGAAGAATTTTTTGTTATTATATACAAGAATCTTTACAAAGATTATAGAACTTCTATATAGCTATTTAATTAAGACTAAAATATAAATAATTAACAATAAATTTAAACAAATTTATCTAAATAATATAGATATTTATTGATAATTTAAGAAATTTAATTTAAATATTATATTAATTGCAAACTTTGTATTAGATTATTTTGCAATTAATAAAATACTTGCAAAGTTATTAAAAGCAATAAAGAATATACTTAATATTAATCTAAATCTAAATTAATTGCTTTTCTTTATTAATAATAACATTTATTATTTGCAAACTAGCAATTGTGTACAACATTTATCTTCTAATTTGTCTAAACTAGTTGCAAAACTAATTAATAACAATATTAATCTATTAAATGTTAGTAAATCTTATATTGTTAAGACAAAAGAACGTGTAAAAAATCGAAAAAATACTATAATACGAACAAAAAAGACAAAAATCAAATCTATTAAAAGAGACCTTTTCGATTTTAAGTATATCGACGCAATTATTAAACTCTTGCGCAATAACAAAGACGCTATTGAAAAAAAAAATTGCAACAAAGCTAAACAAAGAAAGCAAAAAAAAAATCAAAAGTTAATATTGTCGCTACAATTAATACAAATACACAAACTTTTAATAAAAATATAGATAAGATTTACAAAGATATAAGAAATATAATTACTAGATAGACAATCAAAACAACAACAAAAAAAAACAATAATTTTTGCAATTTTTGCGATCTTTGCGATTATTAAAGCAACTATTAAGAAAATTATATAGATCGATAACAATAACAAATTTAATGCAAACAATAACAATAATATTAATTCTAATAATAATTGAATATATAATCGAAATTAAAAGAGAACAAAAAAAATTGTTTATTATCTAAAACAAATATAATTCTAAGAGCAAATATATGCTTTAAAAGATTAATTTAATCTCTTAATAAAATATTTGAATAAACTCTATTTAAAGCTTCAATAAAGATATAATTAGAGATTGAATAAAGATCAAGAAATATAAAGAATCTACATATATTTAAGCTAGAAACTAATGCTTTCTCAAACAATATCTTAGGTTAGTAGACGATATAAATAATGCGCAAACAAGTGCTCAAACAATTATTTGATTAACTATCTAATTTATCTATATTAACGCTAGGAAGACCCAATAAACTTGATGGTATTACACCAAAATAGTTGGTTTATCCTATTGGGAGTGCATTTACCGAAAATGGGAGTATCTCTTACCGAAACAAGGAGTGCGCGGACTATTTACCTAATATTATAGTAGATGTAAGAAAAGCTTTTTAGAATATATTGTTTGAAGTGCACTAATTTTTGAGAGACAATCTACTAAGAAGTGCTTGCCAACTTTTAGTGAGATACCCACGATTACTTTGTTCAAACTCTGAAGAGAAAATTCGCCAGAAGCTACAAACGACGTGTCCATAGACACGAAGTACGTTTCAAAGCCCGGTAATGTTATTGTCAATACCTAGCTGTAAGACGATATAGATGGGCTTACCGTTGTTTGGCTCACTTTAAAGTCGAAGACTTTATTGAAGGAAAGATTACCATATGATTGCCTTTGCATTGAATTTATCTCTTTCACCAGTCCTCAAAAGTCATAATTACCTCCACAACAAGCCTGCAAATTTTTAGAAAACAAGTCGTCTGGCCTACGGTTACGAATTCTGTGACTCCTTCGCGGCTGCAATGTCCCTATGCTAGTAATTAGGTGATGCAATTAAACGATTTCCAGAAAGAACTTTCGCAATCTCTGATTGCATTTCTTTGTTGGGAGCAGCTGTGCGCTGCCCTGTTGCAGTAAAAAGAAGCACTCAACCACAGATTTCTAGCTTCTTATAGCGCAGCCACGCGCTGAAAGACTGCTATTTTCCTCCCTTCAGTAACACGCTAAAAGTAAGAATATCATACGTCTTTGCAAGTACGAGAGACATGCCGGTCACCCTTCAGGTCGGAGAAGGGCGCTTTACCACCACGGTCGAGATCTTGAAAGGCAGCGAATTCTTCGCGGCCCTCACCTCCGGAAGATGGGAGAGCAACAAGCTGGAAGATGAGTCCTATTATGTCGACGCTGATCCGGACATCTTCGTGCATATCCTACGATACCTTCGTCACGAGATACTTCCAGTCTTCTATACCTCTCTCAAGGGGCACGACTTCCCTCTTTACCTTGCTATCTTGCGACAAGCAGAATATTTCCAGATTCCCCGATTGGTGAAATGGCTCAAGGAGAAGTCCTACCTCCGGGCAGTCAGGATCCAACACTCCGCTGTACTCCTGACTGGGGAATACAGCATCTCGGACTCGATGACGGCAGATACGGTGGTCGAATACCATCCAACTTGGAAGACCGAGAGAGTTTACGTCTGTCCTCGTAGCATCGGATCGCATCGGGGGAATCCAAGGGGCTGTGGAAGGCAATGCAGGAATGAGCTGGGAGATAGGGAAGCCGAGTACGAGGACGAGCTGACCTTGACTACGGTCGCCATCACTAAGCGAGTGGTTTTCAATGAGGCGCTGTGTCTTGAAGAAGAGTGATACCTCGATAGAAGATACAAGAGAGCTTACAGTGGTGAAAGGATACTGGAGGTAACTACGAAGTAACGATGTACGATGAGAACTTCCTGTTGTACAGTCAGTCTGGTCGTTCTGTTCAGTGGCCCACGGTGGGCTCACTGCCGCAGATTCCTAGATCAGAATGCTTTTCAACCACCGGCACACCGGACCTCCGGTTCCACATCCTAGTAGACGAAGTTGCTGACTTTGAGGATCTACCCCTACCGCTCAGGCCCGTCGCTAATCCCACTCTTCAAGGCCTATTAATTGTAAACATCTTGCCCAATGCAGACCTTGTACTTACTTGGAACTCTCTTTTGTGTTCTTCAAATGAGGCTCCCGGAGAAGTGCCATTCCAGAACATAGATAGCATACTTGCATCTGATATACCTCTATGCTATACGGAGTAACCCCCAGCCAAATGGCTGAAGTCTTGGCTGCTTCGCAAACACAGTGGCATGTCTATCCTTCAACAGTGTCTGCGAAACTCCGAAGGAAAGTTATGAGTTAATAGAGAAACAACAGAAAGACATTCATAGCTGGCGACACCACTAGGATTGACCATAATATCCTACGCCCCAACGGGATCACGCGTATCGCTTGTTTCCCAGCGCTTGCCAAGTTTAAGATACCATCTCTCGCAAACTTGTTATCTTCTTGTGCAAGAATTATACAGTAAAACCTTCAATTAAGCAGTCGCTTTTTAAGCAGTATCGCGTATTAGATAGTCAAGGTGGTCGGATATTGCAAATTTGGGTGCAAAATACGCAGTATCGATATATAGGGAGTACTGCGATGTTCTTCGCAAATTGAGGTAACCCTGCTTAGTTAAAGTTAGGAGAAAAACTCTACGTTCCTAATTAAGCATTGCAATAAACTTTGTTTTTATATAACAAAGCTTCAGAAATAATCTTATTGTCTACTACTAGTATTGTTTTATCTTCTCTATTTTTTTATCTTCTTTTATATCTTTGAAAACGTTTGTTTTGTCTATTAGTTTTTCTTGCAAATAACAGCAAATCTTCTCCAGGCTTAGCAACAAAAAATAATTGCAAAATCTACACTATATTTGTATATTAAACAAAAAAAAGTCTTCTATATACAAGTAGTATAGTATTATCTTTTAGAAGCAATTTAACAACAATTCTAATAATAATAATTATATACATTAATAAATTAAAAATAATACAGTTTTTTTAGATAAAAGAACTTAAGCATTCTATAGTTAAAATAGCAAAAAAAGATAATTTAAACTAGAAAAAATATTGTTTTAATAATAGATACAGAAGAAAGATTTAAAAATATCTATAATTAAAACTCTTTTAAAAGTACAAGCAATACAATTTATTTAAAAGTTTGCTCTAATAATATTTTATTATTAAGCTAAGAAATTCTTTGCAATTAAGTCGATTAACTTAATAAGTATAAAGTTTGTTATTATATAAAAAGAAATATATAATATAATAAATCTAATTTATAAATAAAGAGCAACTTAAAAAAGATATAATTAATATTTGTTAAATATTTGCAATTAATATAATAATAACTTTATTCTGAATATTATGTATAAATTTAATAAAATTTGCTCTCTTTTAACAAGAAATATTTGAAACTACTTTATTTAGTTAATCTATAACAAATATAAAAAAACAAAACTAGAATTATTATTGTTTTATATTACAATATTTTCGATATTTATAAGATAAAATTGTCACAAGCTTATTGAAGCTTTACTAGTAATTTAAGTTCTATATTTTCGAGACAAATCTATTATTATACTTGATATGTTCGAGAAGCAAGTATTTTAAATATAGTGTTTAATATGTTTAATAAACTAGTATTGCAAGCAATTATATTTGTTATACTTAATAAATAAGCAAAATAAGCAATTAATATTTTCTTAATATATAGAAACTAGAATATAACTTTCTTATAAATAATATTTAATTTATTTTAAGTTTTAACTTATTGTTACAATTACTTAGCTACAAATTCTTATTATTAAGTAATTGCTTATATTACTTAAAAACATCTACAAATTTCTTCGATAATATAACTCTCTTTAATATTAGATTAATTGTTAGATCGAATTTCGATTTTAACTATTAAAATCGACTTGATTTAACAATTTTAATATTAGAAATCGATTCGAAACTCGATTTAATTTGCGCTAATTTAAAATCAATTCGATTTAATTTAAGTTAATATTCGATTTTGAGTATTAGAAATTAAATCGAATTGTTAAAGAATCGAAAATAACATTATTATATTAAGAGTTACTATTTTAAAATCTATATAATTATAATATATTATTAAAATTAAAATTTGCTATATTATTAAATTATAATTACTTGTTAGTATAAAATCTTGTTTAATTATCTTATACTTGTATTATTCTTTTGTATTATTGTTTTACTTTAGAATTTTTTTCTTTAAACTACTCAAAAATATTATTTATACTATTTTCGACTACAAAATATCTAATTCTTTAAAAATTTCTAGTTAATAGTTGTCTTTATTTAAAAATAATTTTAGTAAATTTATTTTTCGCAATTTGTTATCTAGTACTTTATATTCTAATTAATTCGCGAATTAATTCGATTAAAATTCTAATTGTATTTTTAATACTAAAAAAAGAGTTTGAGAAGATATTAAATAAGATTTTAAACAATTTTTTATTACTTAAACTAAGAGAGAAAAACAAATATATTAAGTAAAATTAGATTAATTGTTGGATTGAATTTCGATTCCAACTATTAAAATTAACACAATCCAACAATTTTAATTCTAGAAATCGACTCGAAACTTAATTCGATTTGCGCTAATTTGGAATTAATTCGACTCAACTGGAGTCGATTTTCGATTCCAATATTAGAAATCCAATCGAATTGTTAAGAAATCGAAAATAACGTTATTATATTAAGAATTACTAATTTTAGAATTTTTTTATATTAATAAAATGCATTATTTGTATCTATAGACTCTATAGAATCTATAGATACAATTTAATTATTTTCTTTTTAAAAAGTAGTAATACATGATTACTATAATATATTATCTTATTATAATTTAAATTATTAAATATTATTAAATATATATTAACTATATATTAACTATATATTGACTATTAATAATTATAATATAATTATTTAAATAGTCTTGGCAATTCGAGTCGATTTTTTAGATCGAGTTTCGATTTTAACTCTAGAAATTAACTTAAATCGACTCGATTTTCGATTTCAACTTTAGAAATCGACTTGCCAAAACTTTCGAGTCGAGTTAACTCGAATTGCCAAAATTTGAATTAATTAATCGACTCGAACTCGATTAATTAACTCGACGCAATTAATCTAAATAAAATGCAAATACTAAGATTTAGTTTAAAGAATAATAATTATATACTACAATTGACGAAAGTATTTTGTATAGAACTTAAATTAAATTTGTTTATTTATATTAAATTAAAAAGATTAATACTAGAGCACAATCTAAGTTTTAAAACAAATATATTTAAATAGTTTTAACTATTAATAGTTTGCTAAAAATTGTTTGCAAAAGTTGTTAAAAAATATTGAATTATTTTACTATATACAATTATTTAAATATATCGAATATAAAGAAATATTTTTAATTTGCGTTTTATTTAAAACAAAAAAAATCTTAATTATAATTAATAATTAATTTAGTTTTTATTCGCATAAGTTATTGTTAATAATATAAATAAATAATACAAAACTAATATATTTATAGAAGAAAAATTATATTAATTTATTATTCTTTAATTAAGATAATTAAGAAAATTAAGAAAATTAATTATACAAGATATTTGTTAATTTAAATCTAGTGTTTTTAAATTGTATCAAATTATTAAAATTAATTTTCACAAATTTCGATCAAATTTATAACAAAATTAAATTAAATCTAAAAAAGTTTTAACGTATTTCTATTACTTTAAATATATAATTTAGTTCTTAAAGAATTGTTTATCTTAAAGTATTAATATATTAAGTCGATATTATATTTTAATATTGCAAACATTTAATTAAATTTATTTCTCTTAATATTAAATATATAAATCGACAATTAATATTAAAGCTTATAAAGATATTAAAATTCTTTAAAATTAAAAAAAATCTTTTTGAAGTTGTTATTAATAATACAAACAATAATAGTACTTTTAAAGACAAACTTAATAGAGTTTCAAATCGACGAAAATCTTATTAAAATAAACAACAAAATTCTATTTTTTGTCTAACTTATATTATTAATTTAATAGCTTAAAACTATATTGTAACTTTTAAATTAAAAATAGTTATTAACAATATTGTTCTTTAATTAAAGAATAAACAAGTTCAAAATATTGCAAAAAGTATAAACTTATTTATTGTAATTAAAAAGATATTTGTTTGTATAATAATATAAAGAAATTATATATTTGTTAAATCTTATTTAGATTTGCGCTTTTATTATTGTTATTAATAACTTGTTTTAATACTTAATTTGTTTTAAAGTTTTTTAAGAGCAAAAAAATTAAAAATCTCGAAAACTAATACAAAATATTCGCATTTGTTAAAATTCTATTTATTTAATACTTTGTTGTATATATTATCTATACAATTATATTAATCTTTAAATAAAGAAATGTTTAAAAAATTAAAAAATTTAATATATTTAATATATTTAACTAAACGAAAGCAAGTAACAATCGATTTAATTGTTTAGCAATATATTAAATCTTTTCTATAAATATATTTCTCGACAAATCGAGATAATTCTTCTTAAGAACTTTTAGTTGTTAGAAACTTCTAAGATTGTTGTGCGTATATTTTAGTTCTCGAGTTCTATTAACAAGATACAATTGATTTAAGATTGTTTATAGTTAATCAAGATATTTAAAAGATAGTAAAAGGTTCTTTAAATATTACTTGTGTATTGCTAAGATTTGTAGACGCATAGACACAATTTTTGCACAACGCACAACACAATTGCGCAGTAAAAACGTTGTTGCTATTGTATAACTTACGCGTAGAAATTTTACAAATTGTTCGATTCTACTATACAAATTACTATAATATAAACAAGTAACAAATAAAGACGTAATCAAAATATTGCGAGAGTTTGTATATATCTCGAACAAATTATACTTTTTGTTAAACTTTATTTAATTTTCTAAATGCAAGCTTTTGGAAGTCTTCTAGACAAGTCTCGAACGCGTCTTGAATTATCTAGATTAAATCTACAGTTTGAACTTGACAAGTTGTCTTCCTGATTTGTCGATACTCTTATAGTTTTTCGAACAATTATGTTACGAAAGCAGAGCAAGAAATATACAAAGTAAGTATTAGACAAGTTGTAATAGATAGTTAAATTAATTATCTATCTAGCTATACGCAAATTTATCTTCACTTGTTAAGCTAGTCTTCTTAGAAACTAGCGCAACTTGTCGAGTAAAACTTGTCGAATAAAGCAATCTATTAGCTAGATATATAACAAATACTTCTTTTAAAGAAAAAAGACAGTACTCTTGTTAATAATAATTAACAAAAATATTTGTCGAGCAGATTTGTAGTAGTATATCTATTAAATAATTAGAATAGATTGCAAAAATAAAAATAATTTAATTTAATTTTTAAATTTTTAATTTTTAATCTATTTACAAATTAGTCGATCTATTTATTATCTATCGATATTGAGCTAACTTATAGTAGTATATCGATTAAACAACAATTAAAGCAAAATCGATTTATCTATTAACAAATACTTATCGAATTATATATTGTAATTTTTTGAACAACAAACAATTTATTTTTGTGCTGCTATTATTATTTGTATTCTTATTTTTCTCGATTTTTTTTTGGTTGTATTCGATAAATACAATAGATTAATTTTTATAATAATTAGCAAATTATAGAATTTCGAAGATTGTTTTTAATAAATTTTTTCGAAAACTTTAGTATATATATTGTATATATATTAACTAATAAAATATATATTACTTTAAATAAATTTTCTTTTTCTAAAAATTGAAGCTAACAAATCTAATAATTCTTAAACAAATTTAGCAATTCTATTTAGAATAATATTTTTGTATATTTTTGTACTATTATTGTTCTATATTGTTAAAGTACTTATTGCAATAGCTTCGAATCTTGTATTAATCTTTTAAAATTTATTATATAATTTGTCGATTAAAATATTAATAGTTTTAAAGTTTTTTATAGTTTTAATTTTTATAGAATTAAAACAAATAGAAATTGTAGTTTTTGTATTGCTTGTTAATATACTGTGCAAAAAAAACAATAAAATAAAAATCTACTTTTGCAGTCTTTTTTTGTTGTTTATTAAAAAGATGTTTTTTTTTGTTTTAAAGAAGATTTGTTATTTTTTGTATTATCTTGCAAATATATATATACTAATCTATTAAAACAATTAATCTTAATTTTGTCATAAAATAAGTTAATAAGTTTATAATACTTAATTAATCGATAGTTAAAATCTAAAATATATATTGTTTTATTTCTTATATATATTTTGACTAATATAAATATATTAAATACTTTTTGTAATTTTTGTCTAACTAAATTAATAATTTTTTTAGATTAAAATTTATTTTTGATAACTTTAAATCTAAATTCGACAAACTTAATACAAACAAAGTTAATATAAAAATTGTTATAGCTTATTAGACTTATTTGATTTACAATATTTTGTATATAGATTTGTAGAAATTTCTTAATTATAAATAAGATTAATACAAATTTTGTTGCTATATAGATTTTGCTTTTTACTAGATCTATAGCTATATTGTCGTTTTCTGTTGTGCAATAACTAGTATTTAATATAATAGATATAATATCGATTTTTTTGTTATATAGTTAATACTTCTATTTATAGATTAATATATAAAACAGTTTTTTGTATTTTATAATTACAGAGATATTAAGTAATTTGCAAAATATTTGTAAATTGCTATTAATATTAAAAATTGCTAATTATAATTAATTTCTTTTGCTAATTTTAATTTTAGCAAAAATTATACAAACAATATTAAAATTAATTAACATAGTAAAAGTCTAAAATTAAATTGTTTTGTTATTGTTATTAATTAATTTAGCAAATTTAATATTAGACTTAGATTAATTTAGAACTAAATAATTGTTTTTAATTGCTGTTTCGAATATTTTATTTTTAGATATAAAAAATTTCAATTCTTTTATAAAAATATAACAAGCGTATATTTTAATAATAAGAAAATTGTTACAATTACAAATTTTGTTTTTAATAAATATCGAAAGAGTTTAAATATTTAGACAACTATAGTTAAGCAGACTTTTGCTATTGTTATTATTCTGATTTTTGTTGTTTTTGTTTTTAATAATTTTGTGTTCAATATTTTTCTGCTTAAAGTTAATAGAAATAATCTGTTTTTTAACTTTTTTAATTCCTATATTTTTTTAAATAACAAGTTGTTGTTTTTATTTTTAATTTAACAAATTGTTACAGCTTTCTAAGCAGCAATTATAAATATATTAGCAATCTTAAGAAATCTTATTATAATAGTATAATATTCGATAAGTTAAGTAATTAATAAAAATAGTAGACAATATACAAGCAAGTAATAAATTTTTGCAACTTACTAAATTGTAAAATTAGATAAATTGTTAATTTTAGAAAAGAGATTATTAAGTAAATATTAATAATATTTGAAATTACATATCTAGTAAATAGAATTTTGTTATCTAATTTTATCAATATATTAATAAGAATATTAATTAATATTTATACTTTGTATTACTACTAATATAATACTGCAAAAACTATTTATCTAGTATTGCTTAAGAAATTAAAAGCTATAATACAATAGTTTGTTGTAAGTCTCAATTTAGACTATATTAATAGAATTGAAAATTGTTTAATCAATAATGCTTTGTTTAAAAAAAATTGTACTCTTAACAATATATTATATAATATTGTAGACAACTGCTTAACTTGCAAAAATAGAAATTAATAGAAATTGTCTTATATAAATAAGTAAAGTTAATATAGTAGTTTTTGTTATATACTTAGATAAAAATCTTTTTTTTTAATTTCTTTAATAGACAAAGTCTTTTTCGATTAATGTAGTTAGTATAATATAGTATAGCAGTTTATTTTTTACAAAAAACTGTATATTCGACAATATAATAAATTTCTAAATAGTATTTATAATTTCTGTTTATTTAACAAATTTAATATAAATATTAAGCAATTGTTTTCTAAAATTAGTATTTATTTTTATTAAATAGATATAAAAGAATATTGTTTTATTAAAAATTGTTTATACAGTTAGATTCTTTTTTTTTTCTGAAAATTTGTTTAATCAGTTTGTTTATTTTTAAGATTTTAATTTTAAATACAAAAGTATTAACTTTATTAAGCTCTTTAATATTATCTGTTTTCTTTCTGTTAATTAATATTGATAGTTAAAACAGAATATTAGATATTATATTTAGATAATTTGTTTTATATCAAATATTAAAACTAAATTGCAAGAAATACTGTAATATATATATAAGTCTAAGATTGAATTTGTTTGTAACAAATAATAATAAGATTGTTTATTTAACAATATTAAATATAGTTAAGTAATCTATATAGACAATAGTTAATTATTTAAAAATCTTAATTAGATATTTTATTTTTTTAATTTTTTTAAATTAAGTAAGCAATTTTTAGTTCTATTAATTAGTAGTAAGACTCGACAATATTTAATATTTTAAACAGAAACAATATATACTAAATATTAGATTTTCAAAAATTATTATTAACAAAATTGTCTTTAATATAATAGATCTTAATTCTATATTTTTGTTTTTTTGCTGTATTAAATTTTACAAACAGACAACAACTAATATTAAAGTAAATAAGAAAATTCGATATTATAAGAGTATACTAAAATTAATAGAAAGAGTTTAACAATTCTAATAATTGTTTAATAAGAATATTTCGAGAATATATTTTATATTTTTAATTCTTTTGCGCAAACAAACTCTTAAGTATTTGTATTTTCTTTTATTGTAGTAAATTAATATATTGTATATATTAGACAATTTTGTTGTATTAATAATTAACAAGATTCAGATATATTTTTAATACTCTAAAAATTTTAAAAAATTAAATAATTTTAATTGCAATAATATTTTTCTCGATAATAGATAAATCAAAAATATCGATTTTTTATTTGAGCAAAATAATACTAGAATAGTTAAAATAGATTTTTTTAAAATTTAGTATAATCTGAAGTTTAACAAACTTAATAAAGAGATTTTGTAAATAATCGAAATAATTTGTAAAAAATTTAGAAAGAATAACAATATTATCGATATATATTTTGCAAAACTTGTATAAAAGTTGCAGTTGTTTATTTATTATTTGCTATATATAAATCGAAGAGTTTTTAAATTTTATAGCAACAATATTAAGTTATTTTTTGTTTTAATAGATAATAAACAAAAATTTATAACAATCTTGTTCGATTATTACAAACTAAAGAAAGAAGACAAAACTATTTATTAAACTTATATAATTGCAGTTTTTTAATTGAACTATAATATTGCTCTATATAAATATTAAATAACTATTAATAGTTGTTAGTTTGTTTAAATCTCTAATATTTGTAATTATTTAATATTTTCTAGTAGACTAACTATCAAAGTTGTTAATTATATATTAAATAATAAAGATCGAGAAATTAAAAAAAGTTAACTATATAGACTATTTTATCTTTTTTTGCTAATAAAGTTTGTTGAATTTTTTATTAACTATCTTTTTGTTTTGTTTATTTAGCAAATAGATTTTTTGTACAATTCTAAGAACTATTGTAAAGTTTTAATTGTTATTTAGTAAAACAATTATTTAGTTATTTTTTGTTAATTTAACAATTCTATTATTGTTCTTTTAAAGAATAGCAAATTTATTAACAAAAATACAAAACTTAACTATCTTAATTAATAAACTACAAATATATATATTATTAGATAGAATTGTTTAATATTTGTTTAACAATATTTCTATTTTTATATTATTTTTAACAACTTAAATATGTTTCTCGAAATTAATTTAATAGTAGCTTTGTTTTTTAAACTTAATTAGACAATTAAGATTTGTCGATTTATAGACAATAATTAACAAAAAGTTCTTATTGCGTATATAAATTATCGATAATAAAATATCTATTATATATATATAAATATCGAAAAAATTTAATTTAAATAGAAAATTACAATCTAATAGAGACTAAATAATTTGAATAAATATTTTAACAATATTGTTTGTATTAACAATTATTCTATATTTCGATTTTAAAACTTAATAAATTTTGATACTATTTTCTGTTATAATATTAAGACTAATTGTTAGTTCTCGACAGCTATTTAGAGTAAATTGTTTAATATTAAGATTAACAATTATTTATTTAGAAATTATAATATTTATATTAAGTAACAGTTTAATTTTAAAATTATCAACAATATATATTTTTTAACAAATATATACAACAGACTTTTTGTTGTATATATAATTTTTAATATATATATTTAGTATAAAATAGTTATTAATTAAAAATTTTGCAATATTAATATCGTAAACAAAAATAAGTATTTGTATTTTCTTAATAAAAAAAATTAATACAAAATCTTTAAGAAATTTGCGATTAATAAGAGTTATAGTATATTCGATATTTATATATATAATATACAACAAACTTTGTTAGACAAATTTTAACAGAATAGTAGCATAATAATATAAATAAAAAATTAAGTCTATATTAATTACTATTTTAATATCTAATTTAATTAGTTCTAAATTGTTAATAATTTAATCTAATTCTACTATTGCTTTGTTAATACAAAAGGTTTCGACAAATACTTGTTTTGTTCGATATTTAGAATTGTATTTTTTCTTAATATATCAAAAAAGCTTATTAGTTAACTAAAAAACACAATAGTATTTTGTGCAAATAAGTTGTTTAAATAATAGAAGTTCTATCTTTAAATCGATATAAAAAATATTAACAATTATTGGCAAATCTTTGTGTTGTTTTTTTAATAAATTCTTTTTCTAATAATTTTCTTTAATATAATAGATATTGTTTTGCGAGATTTCTAAGTAGTACACAAAAATATTGTAATACTAAATTGAATAGTATAAATTATTATATAACAAAGAATCTATATAATAAGTCAATATAACAACTGATTGATATATTGACAAAACAAAAAATTAATATTCAGATTGCTAATAAGATAACTGCTAATATATCGACAATTAATAGAACAATTAATATTTTTAAGATTAATAACTATTATAATTTTGTTAATCTCTATTTTTAATACAACAACTACTTGTTTTAAAAAAAAATAGATTTTTGTTTTTGCTATTCGATTGCATCTCGATATTAAAGACAATAATAGTAAGATATTTAGAGAGAAAAAATAGCAATATAACAAAGCAATACTAATTATTAAAATTAGATATATTTTGCAAAGATAGATAAATCTAATAGTTTGTAAACAACTAATATAAATTTAAGTAAATAGAACTCAAAATATAAGAAAAGCGTAATTGATAAAATACAAATAGTTAATAAATCTGCTGCTATTGATTGTTATTTCTAAGATTGTTGTTGCGTTTTTTAAACTTTTAAATATAATTGCAATTTTAAATCGATAGTTAATAAATATTTTTTATTGTTTTTTATAGCTCTTTCTTTGTATCTAGTTTCTTAATAAAGTCTTAAACAATTGTATAAATTATTAATATAATAATTATTAAATACAACTCTAGATTAAACTAATTTTAAACTTTTATAAGTTAACTCTATAAATTAGAGATATTAATTGATTAAAAGTACAAAATAATATTCTAAAAAAAATCTATTTGTTTTGCAATTATTTTGCGCATTTTTAACTATAAAAATCTTTAAAATAAATTTGTTAAAAACTTTATTAATTTTTATTTTAAATTATATTTCTAGTTTGTTAATAAAGTTAATAAACAAAAGATTTCTAAATTTTTTGTGTTTAAATTTTTTAATTTTCTTTAAATATTAGATTATAACAATATTACAAAAATATAATAATAGATTTTTCTTTACTGCAACTTTGTCGACTATATAAATATAATTTTTTATTTGCTTAACAAATATAAAGATCTCTTAATAGATTGTTTTTTTATTTGCGAAAATAATACTATTTAATCTATAGTTTTTTAGAATATCTAAATAAAAAAATTCTAAATTTGCAATTCTAAAACAATTAATTAAAATAGTTGAATTGTCTTAATTATTGTTTCTATTTAAATAACAATATCTTTAAAAATTCTTGTCGATTTAATCGAACTATTAAATTTTTCGATATATTAATTTACGCAACTGCTCTGTTATTTAAGATATAAATGCTTTGTTTTTTTAACAAATTTTTGAATCTCTTAAACTAACTCGATTAACTATAGATAGTATTGCTATAAATATATAAATAAATAACAAAACTAGTTGAATATTTAAATATAAACAATATCTAATTGCTAAAAACGTTTTAATTAAAATTATGCTAATTACTTAATGTCTATTAAACAAAATTAATCTATTTAAAGTTGTGCTGCTTGTTTAATATTTAATAACTAGAAAGAGTCTAATTAATATTATACTATTTGCTCGATATCTAATAAATAAAAAATTAAGTAAAAAAGTTCTAAATAAATAAAGCAGACTAACTGCGTAAATCTTAAACAATAAATATATCTTAAATATTGAAAGCAGAATAACTCTATGTTTTTGAAAAAAGAGACTGTTCGATAATTGCAATCTTTAAAGCGTTAATTTGTTTTATCGATATAATCTTTTTTATTGTTTTAATATAATTTGATACTTTTATATATAACAAGTTATTCTTGCAAATAAATGCAAGCTTTTATTGTCTACAAGTTTTAAAAAAACTATTAAATATATCTATTATTCTACTGTAATTGTTGCAATTTCTATATAAAACAAAGAATACTTAATAACAAATATTTGATTTAAAATAATTTGTTAATTTGTTAAAAAAGTTGTTGTTTAGATTTTTAGATTAATTGTAAAACTTATTGTTTATAGTAGACTAATTATACAAATATAAGCTGTCTAATAGATTAATAACAATTAAATCGATTAATTTAATAGAAGAAGATAGATTACTTAAATACAAATTGTCTAACAAAATAATAGCAATTAAATTAATCGATTTAATAAAAGAAACTAAAATAACAAACTTAGAATTCTTGTACTTATTTAAGAATTTTAAGATTGTCGACAAGTTTTCGAAAATTAATAGAACAATAAAATTAGTATATTTGTTAAATCGAATTTTTAATAATCTAAAATCTTAAATAATTGTCTCGAATTTCTTAACAATTTGTTTGAAAAAAAATTTGTTAGTAACTTATTTCGCAGATTAAATACAAGATTTTTCTACTAAATAAATTCTATATTTGCAAGTCAATTAAACAAAAAGTAAAAAAAAGTAAGAAATTTGTTTATTAATTTTAATAGCAACTTGTTAAATAAAAAATAAAAAATAAACTAAATACTAATAATTAGTAAATAGAAAGACAAGAAGTTAATAAGCTAATATAGATACTTTTTTCTTTATATATAAAGTTAGCTTAAAATAGAAACTAATAAAAAATAAATATTATATATTTAATAGATACAAAATTTAAATAAATTTGCAAATAAGTTAGAAAATAAACAAGCTAACTAATATTAACAAGTTGCTTTGCAAATTAGTTGTATAATTTAACAAATATTAAACAAGAAAAAATTATCTTTGATACAAAGATTTGTTTAACAAATAATTGAAATAATTAGTAAGCGAATGTATCGAATTTAGCAAAAAATAAGATAATTAATACAGTTTGTTAATCAGCTAATACAATAAGTTAGCAATAGAGAAGTACTTTATATGTTTATTGAAGTTACTATTTGTTATAAAAGCAGAGCAAGAAATATACAAAACAAATATTAGACAAATTGTAATAGATAGTTAAATTAATTATCTATCTAGCTGTACGCAAATCTATTTTTATTTGTCGAGCTAGTCTTCTTAGAGACTAGCGCAGCTTGTTGAGTAGAACTTGTCGATTAAAGCAATCTGCTAGCTAGATGTATAACAAATTAATGCTAATATTTATTTAAGATTTCGAGTATTCGATACAATATTTAATTATTTGAATTATTTGAAAAAAGCTATAACAAATTATAATTGTTTTTTGAAAGAAATTATACTAAAAGCTTGTAAAAAAGCTTTAACAAAGTTTGTTAAATATTATTCGAAAACAAAAGAATTTAATAAAATATTATATAATTTTGTTAATATTTTAAATTCTACGCAAAAATTAAGTTTTTACAAAATATAAAATAAAAAGAATAATAATAATTCTATAAATTACAAGACAAAATATTAGATAAAATTTAAAGTTTATTTTCGATATTATTATAATTTAGTTGCTACTTTAAAAACAAGAGTATAAAAAATAAATATTAATAAAAAAATAATACAATATAGTAATATATTTAATTTTTTGTTAATTTTTTTATAACTTAATACAAATGTTGTAAAATCTTTACTTTAATAATCTTAATACTTTTGTTTAACTTAAGACAAAAATAATCGATATCTTTGCACTAATAATATAGAGAATAAATATTTAATATAAGAATATTAAAGAAACAATACTTCGAATTATCTTAAATTGACGCAAATAACTAGATATATTTTTATTATCTAGTATTATTAATAAATATTAAACAAATTTTTAGTTTTATTCGAAAAATATATTAATAAAATTAATCTTAAATAAGTTTGTAAACAATTAAGCAAATTATAATAATTAAGTATTATAATTATATTATAAATTTAAATTTAAAGAAAACTAATATTAAATTGTAGAATATATATTGCAAAATACAATAATATTAAATAATTAAGTTTTAATAGCTTAATAATAATATATTTAGTTTCTTGTAATATTAATATACAATTTATAATATTGTTTGAAATAACATTATAATGCTATCTAAAATTATACTATAGATTGCATATTATTAGTATAAAAAATTAAAAAAACAAGAATTCGAATTTCTCTTAAAATATAATAATTTTCTTTTTGTACAATCTTTTATAAAATTATATAGAATAAGATTGTTAAACTCTTTAATTAAAGAAGTTAAATTAATAATTAACTCTAATTATCTAGATAATTTAAATATATAATTATAAAAATCTTAAACTAGTTAATAGTATTAATAAGTTTAAGTGTATTATTTAAATATATTATTATACACTTTTTCGAATAAAAGTATCGACTAAAATACTATTTAACTATATATTTTTTAATAAGATATAAAATCGAAGTTAATCCAAAAACTATAATAGTAATAATCTATTTATTATATAAGTATTAAATAGTTTATATATTATACTTTATTATATTACTATAGAATATTTAGATAAAAAAATAACAAGATTTAAAATTTATTTTATTTTTACAAAATTTGTTACTAAATAACTTTATTTCTTAACAATTTAAGTCGATTTTTCGAATTAAATTTTGGTTTTAACTCTAGAAATCGACTTAATTTAACTCGATTTTCGATTTTAACTTTAGAAATTAATTTGCTAAGACTTTCGAGTTAAGTTGATTTAAATTGCTAAGATTCGAGTCAATTAATTAACTTAAACTTAATTAATTAATTTAATACAATTAATCTACAAATTAATATCTTTCTAAACTACAATTTTATATATTATATAGTTTTATCTTATATATATTAATATAACAATATCTTATTATATATTTATATACAATATTATATAAAGTTACTTAATAGTATATTATATATATAAATATATATATTATTTAAATTGTAAAATTAATATTTTTCTAATATTTTTAGAGATTATTTGCAATTTTTTTAATAAATATCTAAAGAATTAAAAACTTTATCTAGTATAAATTTTGCAATATTATATAATATAACTATATTAAATTAAGTAACTAAAAACTTTATAGAATATCTTAAGCAAGTTCTATAAATAAAATAAATTATAATATATTAAAATTATAAATATATAGATATATATAATTGTAAGTTGTAATTCTTTTAGTATATTATATTTCTATAGAACTTATTAGCTTATTAAGATTTTCTAATAAAGTAAGATTTCTTTAATTTAAATTAATTGCGTCGGATTAGATTATCGAGTTCAAGTTAAATACTTGATTCAAATTAGATTAAACTAATTCTAAAATTTAAAATCGAAAAGTTAATTCGATTCCTAATATTAAATCGACTATTTAAGTCGAGTTGCAAACTTAAAATCGAAAATTAACTCGAAAAATTAACTCGAATTGTCAAGACTACTATTTTTAGTATTTTATTTTATTTTTAGTAATAATTAATTAATAACTTAATAGAAATAATTAATCTATTTAATTTAATTAATAAATATAGTAGATTATTTTTATATTATATATTACTATTGTGCATTATCTAAAAAAAAAACTAAAACTAAAACTAAATTTATTTTATACTATTTTTAGTAATCTTAATATTTTTTACAATTCGATTCGATTTCTAATATTGGAATCGAAAATCGACTCGAGTCGAGTCGAATCGATTTCAAAAAAGTAGAAATTAACTTAAGTTTTAATTCGATTTCTAATGTTGAAATTGTTAAATCGAGTCGATTCCAATAGTTGCAACCGAAACTCAATCTAACAATCAATCTACTTCAATTAATACAAATATTATTCGTCGATTTCCGATCAATTAGAGTATATTAGAAGTACTTGCTTTGTTAATGTAATCTTTCTGTATATACTATTTCCCCCAAGTGTTTGCAACGCGCGAATATCTCGTAGGTGCTTTTGATATAGTTGGTTTAGATTCTATTCTATTATACTTAGTTAAGCACAAATAAGAGATATTCTTTTAGGAGAGGGTAGTATTACTTTAAGTTAAGAGACAAAGATTATCTTGAGCATTTGCAAGATCCTTCTGGTATCTTGGTTCTGGACGAATGGATTGAAGACTGTAGAGAAATTTTGTAGAAACTGCAACATATTAAATTTTCGACTCCTAATGCTGCTCTTTAGCAGTCAAATTTCCCCATCAGAGATGCGAACCAGAGATGCGAACCAGAGTATCAATCAGCACCAGAACATTCTTTACTAACCACTTGCTCGCAATGCTAAAGATGTCTCCTTAGATAATCTTCCTATACACCAGACACCGTGCTAAATAGGTGCAAGATCGCACATTCGCAAGAAGCTTGTGCATTTTCTTTTCACTTGGATATTTCCGAGCTCGACTTCTTTCAGTTCGCAGTGACCATCGACGATACCCTTCCGATACGTTGACCTCCTTTGCTCATACTTCCTTGACTTTTACGAGGCGGCGCTGTCCGCATCGCGGGGGTGATTTGGCGGTTCCCTTTCATGGCTTCTACAGGCGGGGGTGGTGGTAAGGTCGTCCCGGAGGTAGGGATCACCCTGTTCGCTGAATTAATTGAAGGAGCAGTACTGGCATGTACGTTCAGGAAATGGGTATTATTAGGCAAGTTGACATGAGCTGAGTCCGTGCGATTCGTCGGCTGGGCAGCTGTCGAGTCAGACGTAGCGTCCGCACTCGGTGAGATATAGCTGTCAGCATCCGCCGGCCTCGTCTGTTCAAAAGTTCCTGGTGGTGTTGCGCTCTGCTCCACCATCCTCTGCTCCAGTCTTGCCGATTCGTTATCATGTTTGGGTGGCAGTCTTGCTTCAGCCACTGTCGGACCCGCATTGGCTCCGGCCGCATCCCTTTCGTTATGGTCTTCCACCGGTAGTGCTTCTATAAGATTACTCGCTTCTTTAGTCTGAGTCTTTTCTTGAGCAATCCCAGCAGTCTGTTGTTCGGGAATCTTTTCCTTGATTTTCCACCCCTCAACCGAGTCATGCAGCTGCTCAACTTGCTCATAGAAGAGCATGAAAACCTATAGCTCTAGGAGTCAGCATTCCTCGTCCGACAGGGAAAAGCAATACTCGAAAAACATGACTTACCCCACCTTGCAATAGTACATCCTCCTCGGTGACGTGCGCGACCTCCTCATCGCTCAACCGCCACCACAGCTCTCCAGGCTGATCGGTCGGCACTGAACCTGGAGGTTTTGGTGAAGAGTATTTTTTGTAACATATATAATGGCCATTCTCATGCTTGCCATAGTGGGTGACGACTGAACGAAGCTCGTAGGCTCTTTGAAGGTGCGGCGGCAGGTCTTTTATTTCTTGCGATAGCATTGAAACGGCAGGATCTATGATCCATTTCTCAATGGCTTCCTTGTCAGCAGACGAAACACTGCCTCCGCCTAGACACCAAGAGCCAAAGTCAAATCGACGCGGAAACCGGACATCAGCAGAGTTCTTCATTTGCGCTCCTGTGACCTCATCAAACACACTCCGGTTGACATGGATCACCAATGCCTTGGGCGCTCGAGCGATGACCGCTTGCCGTGATTTCGTAGCCGAGACACGGCTTTTGGCGTTTATTTGACACTTTTTGAGAAGCGTATTATCCGAGAAATCTTTGTCTTCGAGCGCAGCATTGACAGCGGCTAGCCGTTCTTTGGAGGAGTCTTTCAGGGCTGTGAGCATAGCGGGCATCGTCGGATCCCCATCCTCATGAAGTTGGTCTTGGATTTGTGAAAGCAGCCGTTCTAGTTGCTGCCTGGTGTGGAGGAGGGTGCATTTCGCACAATCTACCCCGTTGATGGCTTCCAGACCAGTGTACTCGTCAAGGCAAGAGCGGATATCGTACATCCACTGCCCACCCAACGGTAGGGTGAGACAGTTGAATGGTATTAGGGATAGGCCTTCGACATAACCACATCGCAGACAGCCCACTCGTTGTGCAAGGAGGCCTTCCAATGGGCTTTGAGCTACGATAGATGTCAGCTCGTCCGGGAGCTGGCGTGTCGCTCGTGAGTCAAGCAAAGCCGTGGCGTCTCCAAAAGACGCTGAGAGAAGTCCAGGCCGCATCTTCGATGACCCCTCCTTGAGGCTGGCAAGAGCTGCCAGCCCAACCTGTCGTGGTGCAGCATCTGCAGCCCTCGAAGACTCCTTCTCAACTTCGTCCAATACCTTTGAATAGTACTCTTGCGCATCCTGTTGTTGCCAACTGCTCATGCTTTTCAGCTCCGCTGGTGTCCAGAACATCTTGCCTACGCTGGCTGGATCATTCAGTCTTGTCAAAAGGTCTCGCAAAGCCGCCTTCGTGGAACGCCTAGCTCCTACGTGGTCGCTACGAGCTAGATGTTTAGGAAGCGACTGGAGTGCTGCAAGGCCTTGAAGGATACTGTTCTGATAGCAGGAATTATCCCAGTTGCCCAAACCCGGCGGTGGCGAGCTGGGAACTCCCTTCATCATAGCTCCGATGCCCGACACACTTCTAGCCCTTTGAACGGTGGACATGATGCCTTTACCATCCAAGCCCAGAAGCTGTCTCAGGGCCTCACTCTTCCTTGCATATCCCACCGACTTGGCGGTAATCTTATCGATCTTTTCCTGTTCTGTTGTCGTGAGATCAGATAAGGGATGTAGGAACGAGATCACTTGTGTAGGCGTCACGCATACAAGGGTGTTCCAGGCAAGCTCGGATAATGATAGAACTGGAAAACCTAGGTACTGCAGCATGTAGTAAATGAACAGCAGGAGGAGAACTCCGTAAGCCAGAACAGTGGAGACTGCGGTATCCATGAACTGTCGACCTAGAAGAGTCATCATGAAGCGACCATTAAGATCCTCTTCCAACCAAGCGAAAGAGCTCAAGCACACCTGAGCCCATCTGAGGCTTCCATGTGCATTGATCAGATCGAGAGTATTCCACTTTCTTACTACACAGGGTCTCTGATGGACCTGAACAGCGCAGACACGAGATCGATGGTTGTGCCAGCAGAGGGATGCGACTCAGACGGTGTTTGCTGGAGAGACAGATTCTTCATCAGAGATGTGGATTAAGAACACGGTTAAGGCTTGCCTTAGCTCCCGCTGGCTGTCCGCCTTGACCCCTGACTCAGCCCTTATCTCCGACCCCTCGAATTGGATGAAGCCGCAACAGCAAGCAACCTCGCGACCCATGGCGCTTCGACCATTCCCCCCCCGGCATGCTGTTCCTTCTATCACACGCCGATTGTTCTCCGCTTCCCTCCCTCCTCCTCCGCCCCCCCACGGCTTCGCCCGCCTGACCTCCCGTCGGCTTATTCTCCTAGCTGGCTGCGACGCCCCCCATTTCCTGCAAGGCCTTACGACGCGCAACATCCCTCCCTCAACATCGCAATCCGACCAAGACCCAACCAAAGGGTTTTATTCCGCGTTCTTGAATGCTTCAGGAAGGGTCCTTCACGACGTTTTCATATACCCTGGGGTTCCGCACCACGCCACCGCTAAAGAGTCGCCAAGCTTCGTGATAGAAGTCGATGCTGGGGAAGTGCATACACTGGTAAAGCATCTGAAGAGGTATAAGCTGCGGGCGAGAATCACGGTCGACATTCTGGAGGACGGGGAACTGGCGGCATGGAGTGTATGGGATGAAGGAAAGAATGTGGGTCCAACTGCGAGGCTGCAGTGGCTCAGAGAAGATGGCGCCAGCTGCACGGACGAGCGGGCTGAAAAGATGGGTTCTCGAATACTGCTGCCACGCGACGCAAAGCCTGAGCTAGACAGTGAAGAGGCCCCTCTTCAAAGCTACCACGTCCGACGCATCCTTGAAGGCGTAGCAGAAGGACAGTCGGAGATCTTTCGCGAATCTGCTCTTCCCTTGGAAAGCAACATGGACTACATGGGCGGCATCGACTTCCAGAAAGGCTGCTATGTAGGCCAAGAGCTCACCATCCGAACACGCCACACCGGTGTAGTTCGGAAACGGATACTCCCTGTGCAGCTCTACGACTCTGCGCGGCCACCAGAAAAGCTGGTATATGACCCTAGTCAGCAGCTTGCGAAGCTGCCTCGAGGAACTGATATCAGGAGACTGAACAACAAGGGCAGAAGCACGGGGAAGTGGCTGGGAGGCATGGGAAATGTCGGATTAGCGCTTTGTAGGCTGGAAAACATGACGGATATTACCTTGACGGGCGAGAGTAACCAATGGAGTTCGGAGTATGAGTTCGGGATGGCTTGGGACCAAGGAGAAGGACAGGACGGGTGCAAAGTCAAGGTGAAGGCTTTCGTCCCAGAATGGCACAAGAATAGAATCAATGTTAGAGATACGCTTCGAGATGGCAATATAAAAAGTTTTTGATGGAGACACTGAAGCAGTTAGCCGAAGGTCGTTGCCACCGTGCGATCTATTATCTGATATACTGCCAATTCCGTAACCCGGGGTATATCCTTTTGACCAGTACGCCAGCGCTGAATGCATGATGTGTCTTCCCTCCAAGCAAAATTCCCCTTTCAGGATTCGTCCCTCTCCATCGCAGTAGCTTCATCATCTTGCCGCCGAACCTCATCCGCTAGCCGTCTCCTCTCGGCATTTTTGAGCCTTATCATAGTCATCTCCTCGAGGCTTGGACTGTTGATTCCTAGGCTTTTGATAAATGGTGAGCTTTTCGGCGTATTGGAAGTAGCAGAGAATGACGAAAAGGAAGGCATCTTCCGTAGATCGTCGCCTGCTTCTTCATCTCGAGACATCGGTGTGGACGGAGTGCTAGCGGTATTCAAGAAGTCCGAGGCACTGACCTGGATCCCCATACGTGCTGGTGTTGACGGGGCAGATCCAGCTTCGCTGCCACTCGATTGATAGCCGTTGAGGACATCAGGTTCTTTGTTTGCCGCCCAGTTCACAGAGTCGAAGACTTCCCATTCAGGACCCTTTTGGTTGTGGAAGTCTTCAACCGCAGCGTGGGCGCCGACTATTGATACGTACTGTATCATACATATGGTAGCCAGTTGCTTCTTGTGCTTCCTGCCCATCCTCAGCTTCTTCGGATTCAACAGATGTGCAGTCTCGATGTTGCCGAAGGTCGAGAACAGCTTGATTATGTGATCCTGCCCAATTGATTCACCTAGCCCTTCTCGTGGCCAACGTACGGTGACTGTTCGGTCAACCTCGGAAACACCGGTTTGCCCATTTGAGTTCCCATGATTGGGCTTTGCACCCTCCGGACCTGGACTACGTCCAATGCGACTGTGTTCTTCCTCGGCCTCCTTCTGTACGTCCTTCCTCAGAGCCTCTTCAAGCTCTTCTCTCCTTCTTTTGCCATCTTCAGCAAGCCTCCTAAGCTCCCGTTCCAGTTTTTCCTCATTGTTGTCCTCCTCCGTTCTCTTTCTTTTAACGCCCCTTTCTCTCTCTTCGAGGTCATCCTTCATCTGCCTTCTTTTACCCTCGAAAAGATCATTTTGCCTCTTCCTCTGAAGCCGCGCGTTCCTTGTATTGTCATAGAGAGCTTTAGCCGTGGGTTCGGAGAGCAGATCATATCCAATTTGCGCAAGGTGGAATCGCTCCTTCGCAACAGGGTCGTTGCCCACTTTGTCAGGGTGGTATTTGAGAGCTGTCTTGCGCCACGCTCGATCGAGGTCCTTCTGAGAATTTTCGAAAGTGATCCCAAGCAGCTCGTAGAAATCGGTCTGGGAGGTGGCATAATTCTTCAGGTCGTCGGAAGGCATAATGGGCAGCACACCTCGACCTCGAACGAAGGCAGCCTAGACAAGAAGAACAGCCTTCAGCGCCGGTCACGGCAAAACGTGCATAATTCAACAAAGACACAAGTCTGTGACGCCAGTTTCGTGGAGTACAGAAAGAAAGTGTTGGTTGGATGTTCTATCCCTACGGTGAAAAGTAATCCCGCCCGATCGGATATTTGCCCCGCCCCCACAGAGCCCGACCTGATCTCTGTCTGTGATGACAGTGTCCAGCTTAGGTGCGCCTGGCAGGACTATTCTACAGTCGGGGTTCAATAACCGACCAGGATGGCTATACCTACCTTTCAGGTCTGAGCTGTAGGTGGAATTGGCAGCTTGCTAATCTTGCTGACAAACGCGATGGGACCTTAGAGCCGACAAGGCCGGCGCGGGGCATCGAGGTGACGTTTGCATAAAAGAGCCGTGATTGACCATCAGCACTTGATCAATTGATGTTTCGGTCAGCCCAAAGATTGGCCCAATATACAGCTCATATCACGCTTAAGCCTCAGCTCTTCCAAAAGAGCCCAAGTATACACACAATGTCTCACCTTTTCGAGGATGCGACTCCCTCGGAGGTCAAGAACGCAAAGGTGAGCGTCGAGAGGACGTCTTCATAATGAAAGGCTCTGATAGTAATTCCACGCTTGTAGGGTCTTCATCTTTTGACGATGAATACCCCCAATGGCCAGAAAGTCCAGATCATGCTGGAGGAGCTCAAGGCGGTCTACGAGACTGAATGGACCCAGACAATCATGTTGGTACCAACCAATCACCCACAGTATTGGTTGACGTTGATCCCTCTTTCAGCAACATCTGGACCAACAAGCAGAAGGAGGACTGGTTTCTCCGCTTGGACCCCAACGGTAATGAATGTGGATTTGGGTCGCGGAAGAACCAAGAGAGAGCTGACTAGGGCAGGGCGCATCCCGGTTCTTGTTGACCACACACAGTCCCCACCATTCTGCGTCATGGAGACCAGCGCCGAGCTTCTCTACCTCCTCAAATTTGCCGATAAGAAGGACATGTTCGGGTTCACCGATGAACTCGAGCGTAACGAAGCCCTCCAATGGCTGTTCTTCTGGCACGGAAGCGGAGCCCCGTAGGTGTTCCTAATTCCTAGGATGTCAAAGCCAGTTCTAACTATAGTCGATCTGAAGATACCAGGGCCAGGTGAACCACTTTGGCAAATTTGCCAAGGAGAAGATCCCATGTGAGTATTCCTTATGTAGGGAGTCGAGGCTCAGCTAGCTGACCACTCACAACAGACGCTATTGAGCGTTTCAAGAACGAAACCTTGCGCGTATACGGTGTGCTGGAGATCCGTCTGTCTGGAAAATATACTGGTGAACCCCGAGAATATCTTGCCGGCGCGGGAAAAGGCAAATACTCCGTAGCGGACATTGGTACGTGGCCGTGGGTGAAAGCTTGGGAGTTCTCAGGCTTCACCAAGGAAGATATGGAGCCTTTTCCACATCTGATGAAGTGGATCTCGCGTATTGCAGAGCGTCCTGCTGTCCAAGCCGGCATTAGCGACAAGTATTCGACGGATCACGCGCTCAAATAGATCTATGGCATCGCTGTAGATTAAACCAATACTCATAGCAGCCACCAATTCATAAGAGATCAAAGCCCAAAGACAATGCGTTCAAGGCCCTCATTCATTTCCAGCGCGATGTTGTTTCAACCCACAGCTCTGATGCATCCGTAGCATAGAGCGGACCCGGCATGTATAGGTTTTCCGTTCGTAATATTTGCCGTTGAAGGGGCGTCTTGATTACCAGACCACTCTTGAGTTGTGTCCTCTACTAGCAGTCCACAGATGCTGCATAGCCTTGAAACAGTGGGTAGAGAAGGTGCCACTAACCTGCTCGAAGTCCGGACTACATTAGCCACGATGCTAGGATAGTTCTGCTCCACAGACTCAAAGTATTGGGTCATCAGGCTATCGATTGTAGTGTTTTTTGATAAAATTGGCTTGCCGGTTGCTGGATTATCATGTCTCATCAGAGACGTAAGCGGTGGTTGAGTGAGTCCTGTGTACAAAACTAGCTCCTTCTTGAGTAGATCTCGCACGGGGTAGATGATCTTCATCCCCGCAGGTGATGTACCATCAGCGGTGAGCCATGGTAAGGATCCACCCCTTCCCTTGGCTGTCTCAGAGAGGGTTCTCTCGGCCAAGCGAGTAGTGGAGTCCCCGTAAATAATGCCAAAACAGTCATGGCGTTGCGCGAATGCATATATAAGTCGCCTGCGTAGAGTAGCTATCAAGTCACTCCTAGATGAAGCAGAAGGTATAGATGAGAGGAGATGTTTGAGTCTTTCGGAACGAGATAGTGGAGACTGTTCTTGACCCTCCGCCTGAGGCTCGAAAGCCGCGTTCAATTCATCCCCGTGGTATTCGAATATGTCGCTCAAATGAATAATCGAATACGAATGCGAAGGAAATCGCTGCTGCAGACACTGCAGCATGTCATTGTTAACATCGTGATCAGGTTCGATAATTTCGTCTACGAATAGCAGATGCAAAGTGTATCCACTGCGGCCGCTGTTACCCAGACGAGTTCGGAAAGAGTGATCAAGGATATGTAGCAAGGCTACGGAAGAGACCCCTAGGGAGAGAGGGAGAAGCAGCTTGTTCGGCTCGCCCTTGAAGCCCCCACGGATCTTGCTGACCTCCATGCGCTTGGAGACTTTGGTTGACACATACTTCAAGAAGCAATCTCTAAGAGGACCATGAGCTAAGGATTGGCACTTGGAAGGCTACAGACGGACCTGCAAATATGTTCAGTGCGGATAAGTAGATCTGCCTTGACTTGGTTGCACCGTGCGCACTCTCGAAGACCATTCTGCATACCGTCAGGCACCAGGGTGCCGGGCATGGCTATGCTGCAGCGAATAAGTGACAATTTGCCAACGGTCTGGGAGAATGGTAGGCGCGGAATGGTGGATGGTGGAACGGTGCAAGGCTTAGGCGACCTTGATGTGGGAGATTCAGCCCCTTGAAGCGCGCCTTGTTGCGGCTAGCAATTTCGTGAGGCTGAGCTTACTTTATCTACCTTCCATTAGCTTGCCAGTTCAACAGCCACCTCTCAAGCTTTGCCATATGCTAAAATACATCGATGCGTTCCACTTTCTACACTCCCACTACCGTCATTGTAACACATCAGATCTTACCTCACGTAGCAGTTCCGCGCTTGCCCAACGCGCAACCCGCTCCGGATGATCCACAATGAAGGGCAGCCTTGGAGCCCTCTTTGCGCTGGCGCTTTCAGTATCATGCATACTTGCGAATGAGCTCGAGATAGTATGCACAGATCTATTCTTTGTCGACGGTAGAATCTGACTGCTCTGCAGAATCAGAAGGACAGCAACAGGCAACAATGCTCGGGCATGTACAGTAGGAAGGCTTGGGGAGGCGACACGGACCCGTTCGTCCTCACCGAATTCGTCAAGACCACGTTGTCAGGAGATGAAGATCCGCTTGTCAGCTTGGTGGTCTTCGAATGGAGAGACGAAGACTTCGTGGGCGTGTGGCCGTCTCTGGATGCGGCAGAGGCAAGGTGTCTCTCTACTCCAAAGCAGACACTCCGTTGACAGGGGCACAGAAACAATACATATGCAACGATGAAAACGTGAAAGCGTCTTTGTGTAACAATACGCAAATCGGAGAATTCATACTCAACGCCAACCATACCGAATCGAGAAACCCCATTATTTCCCAGATCATACACTTGAAGGATCCGAAGCCCATACAATATTCTGTGAGCAAGACAGGCTATTACTGTGTTGGCACTTTCGGCTTCTCCTCGGACCAGTATAAGGCAGCGGTTGAGTTCAGGAACGCATATGGTGAACTACCTGCTGCTCAGATAGCGAAGTTGCCGTTCTATGGTGGTCTCACTATTGTGTACGCGGTTATTGCCATGTCCGTATGACCCAGATGATGTGGTTGGGCAGCTTTGACTAACAACGAGCAGATTTTGGGGCTTTCTCTATGCTCAAAACAGGCATGACATTTGTAGGTCGCAATGGGCTATTATGATATCTGAGGACTAACGAGGCATAGTGCCCGTACAGAATTATATAACCGCCATCATCATCTTCCTGATTGTCGAAGAGTTGATGACCTGGGGTTTCTATCGTAAGAGACGATCCATGGGTTTAGTAATCATCAGCTAACATCTGCCTGCAGAGTACTCCAATACCCACGGCAACAATCTTCTCGCTAAAGTCATGATGATTATTGTCGCTGTTCTCAATGCGGCTCGAAATACGTTCTCTTTTTTTCTCCTGCTCATCGTTTGTATGGGCTATGGTGTCGTTAAGCCTAGCTTAGGTAAAACGATGGTATATGTGCGAATTCTGGCTTTTGCCCACTTTGCGTTTGGTGTCATATACGCTGTGGCAAGTCTGTCGATCACTCCTGATAATGCAGGACCGCTCGTCCTACTGGTTATTCTCCCTTTGGCCGGCACCTTGACGGCATTCTATGTTTGGACGCTCAATTCCTTGAATCTTACGATGAAAGATCTGCTCGAGCGGAAACAGAGTGTCAAAGCAATGATGTACAAAAAGCTCTGGTGGTGCATACTCGGAAGCATTGTCGTGATCTTTGCTTTCTTCTTCCTCAACTCGTTCACCTTCGCTGGCAGGAAGCATCCAGACTTCGTGCCCGATCATTGGAAGACAAGATGGTTTATCCTAGACGGATGGCTGAACTTGGTTTATCTTGCGGACATTGCGTATATAGCATATCTTTGGCGGCCAACGGCAAACAACCGGCGTTTTGCAATGAGTGACGAGGTAAGGAACTCCAATACTCGACTCCTAATTACTGCTGATGAAGATATAGATCGCGCAAGACGACGAAGGCTTCGAGATCGCCTCTTTTGGCGGCTCTCTGGACGAAGAAGATGCTCGCTCGCCAGACGGACGCGAACTCGACGGCGGGCCGGGGATCCTATCTCCTATACCTCCTAAACCCATCAATGACAACAGCCGACCAAGGCACTCGTTAGATGGCGAGACAATCTTCGCCGTTGGGGAGGATGGTGATAAATGGTCGGATGACGATGAGTCGCCGCGCAACTCCTCCGAGCGACAAAAGTTGACCGGGAAGAAAGACTAGTAAAGCCTCGTATGTGCGTGCGGGAGCGTGGAAGCGGAGTCTATCGGAGTACATGTGTAGCCCTTTGTATCATACCTCTAGCCAGGCTTCTGATGGGACATTTCTGCTAAGAATGTCAACGTGATTTTGGCACACGCTGAGAAGACGAGCTTGAGTCGTAATTTGCCAATGCTGTGTCTTCTCATTTCCTCCCTTTCCTCTTCTTTCCTCCGCTTCCAGCACCACCTCCGCCAGTAGCTCCTCCTTTCCCCTGTCCTGGTTTCGAATCCTTAGGTGCTGACTTTTGAATTCGCTCTTCCCCACCAGTTGCTACACTCTCAACACCCTCCGCTGTCTCTGCATCCTCTACGATCTCCGGCAAAGCAGCCATGGCCCTCGCACACGTCCCAAGCGCAGCCACAAGCCTTCCCACTTCCGCTGCTTTGTCGGTCTTGTACTTCAAACAAGCGCCTGAGACCGGATCGTATGTCTTGAGAGTGAGAAACGCTTTAGCCTGTGAGGGCTGTGGAGGCTCGGCTGAAACGGAAGAGCCAGCATCCCTTAAATCAGATGGAGGCGACACGGTGTATTTGCTTGTTGTGCGTGTCTGGGTATCATCAGTGGGAATCGGCGGAGTTGGAGCGCGGAGTGGGCAAGGGGGCTTAACCCACAGTTGTGGGGCGGGCGGCAAGGAGTAGTCGCGATTGTTCGAGCCAGGCTTGGGCGGTAGGAAAGTAAGGCATGTTGTAAAAGGTACGATCGTGGAGAAAGCGAACTTCGAGGCGGCGACTGAAGGAGAGCTAGGATCTGGGTCGAAGGGGGGGGGTAATATCTGTCTCGCTTATTAATTTTGCCAAGCCCTAAAACCGACTTCAATCTTTTTCTGCCACAAGAATAATACTTTAGAGCATCTGGGCAATCTCTCTGGCTCTGTTTTTCTCACGGAAAACACTGACCTTGGTAGCATAGGCAAGCATATATGAACATGGCCGAGAGCATTTCCATCGACGCTCTACTGACCAGGTGCCATGTACTTCTCGACGAGATACAGCAATTTCGGGACTACCTGACAGAGCACAGCAAGGGCAAAGGAGTTGAAATGCGGCACTTCCAGAACTCGATCGTCTCTGAGCAGAAGGCCATCGAGAAGGTGCACTATCCACTCAATCTGGAAACCGTACGCTGACTCTATCCCCAAGTTCATAGCCAACAAACCAGATACAGAGCGTGTCGCTCACACACTCCGCTCTTCCAATCTGCGGTTTTATGAGGCGGTATGTGAGTAAAATTCTCAACTTTCGTTTCCCCCTCCTGAGAGGTTCAAGAATTTTAAAGTCGTCTCAGCAGCGTACGCTCTAGAAAACATGCCTCATTTCCAGAACTAATTGCGAACTTGACTCAGGGGATGCAGCGAAGAGTACCACGGGTCTCGTAACCTTCAACAAGCGCTGCTACTGGGAAAGTCTCCCATCACGTATTACGAAGAAACAGCAGAAACCCAGAAAGCGGGGCGTATTGGTGGATGTGGTTGCTGAAGATGGGGAACAATGGCTCAAAGTATCCACTGTGACCGAGAAACGTTTGCTCTTTGAGCTTGCGAAGCAGGGCTGGGAAGCTGCACATTCGTCCTCAAGCAGTGACAGCGAGTGGAAAGGTATCACCAGCTCCAACGGCACCATTGGCTCTACGACCGTACCATGTGACAACTTCAACACCAAGGCAGAAGAAGACGACGACGAAAAGATTGAACTCATCTGTCTAGCCCAGGACCTCCGCAAAGCCTCCCTGGCAACCCGTGTCCGCTACAAGCATCCCCATGTCCACTTCATCCTTCCTAACATAACCCCCCACAAGACCCCCGAAATCGATCACGTTCTCTCCGCGATCCACTCTACTGGTGCAACCACCGGCTGCGGCCCCTCCCTCGCTTCCTCACCAACCCCCCTTTCCGAGCTCTTTCCCCGCCTCCTGCTCCCTCAGCCCTACCGTTAACATTGACTGTACTATTCTCCTCGCGCTCGTCTCTGACCTCTCGCACTACAACAGCGCGACGATCCCTCTCGAAGAAGCCTCAGGCGCCAAAGATGGACAGCCGCATCCGGCCAGTGTGCGGCAGCTGAAGATGGAAAGCGAAGAGCAGTTGCTCCCATCCATACTCTATTCTCTGCTCAAAGGAAGAGAAATGATCTGCACCACCGAAGCAGCCCGTCGCATGCGCGAAATCGTTTCCACAATCGGCACCGACTCCGAGAAGGCGCGAACAGACATCTTCATCTCATCATCCGCCCTATCCCCTCACTCGTCTCCGGATCTCCACTCCAGCCTCAATCTCCTCACGCACCACCCCATACCCTCTAATTTGCATCTCCCTATCTCTGTCGTTCCCTCCGCCGTCGACCTGGCGCGCTTACCGGCCATAGCCGCGAGTGTTGCGGCGCAGCTGTCGGAAATCAACAGAAGTGTGTTTCTATACGGCTGGCAGGAGGGGTACACAACGATTAGTAGCAACCGGGCAGTGGTGAGGGGTGTGGAGAGTGTCTTTGAAGAGGAGCGAAGTGAGGAGGTGGGGCCGGATGTGTGGTTGGTGGGGACAGCGCGCAGCTTGGTGGGAAAGGAGAAGGGGAGGGGTTGACATGGGTAGTTTTGGGGGAATACTGGTAGCGGAGGTGGGGAAGTTCCTGGAGAGCATTGGGTCGGACTGAGTGAGTTTACGGCTTGAGAGCAACATATGTACGTTTATCCCGTACCTGGCTTTCTAAGCATTTAAAGGAGCACTCGTTCCTTGGCATTGCAGAGAATCACATTGATGGAATGACGAGTGGTTCATCGACCAGTGACGATCCAATGCTAAAGGGGCGAAAAGTCAAAGCATGGTACATACTCTGATATGATACCGATAGATAGACCTTGAGGCGAAAGCAATATGACGAAGCTGACAGTGCCAGTGGCGGCATATCGTGTGCTGATAGCGTCAGTCCTGAGTACACGTTGAAATTGTTACGAGAGCCTACGACACATGGGGCTGAGATGTCTTTCTCGATCACGGCTGAGCAAGATCCTGATAAGATGACTGTAAGATGAATGCATGTCATTTCCCTATCAAGGCTTTCCGACCAGCACACCAACCTAACAACCCGACGCCAGTAAGATGCTTTGAGCTGATACCAGCCTCACGGAAAAGGAAGAGAAACATGCATGATGTACGAGCTCCTGAGAGCTGTCGAAGCCCTCGAAAGTCGACGAATGCACCTAGAAATCTTCATCGAACGCGAAATCACCGCCATTCTCATGCACCTTCTCTGGCTCGTCAGTCTTCTTCGTGGTGCTAGCCATGACGCCGGACTTCTGGTAGTCGCCAACACGCTTCTCGAAGAAATTCGTTTTGCCAGCCAAAGATATCGACTCCATGAAGTCGAATGGATTGGTGGAGTTGTAGTATTTCTGATTGCCAAGAGCGAGTAGGAGGCGGTCGGCGCAGAACTCGATGTACTGCTTCATCAGGGTCGCATTCATGCCTAACAGCGCACATGGAAGCGCATCTGTCAAAAATTCCTGCTCAATGGTAACGGCTTCCGTGATCACGTCCTGCACAGCCTGCTTGCTGGGACGATATTTAAGGTGTGAAAATAGGAGACACGCGAAGTCGGTGTGCAAACCTTCGTCGCGGGATATAAGCTCGTTGGAGAAGGTGAGTCCGGGCATGAGACCGCGTTTCTTGAGCCAGAAGATGGACGCGAAGGAGCCGCTGAAGAAGATACCCTCGACGGCAGCGAAAGCGACGAGGCGTTGGGCGAAGGTGGAGCTCTTGTCTTGGATCCATTTGATGGCCCAATCGGCTTTCTTGCGGATGCAGGGGACTACCACGCATTAGCTGGACGACAAGCCCTAGATCCGTATAATAAAACCTACTGGTGTCAATGGCATCGAAGAGGTAGGTCCGCTGCTTCTGCTCCTTGATGTACGTGTCGATGAGCAGCGAGTACATCTCTGAATGAATATTCTCCATCATAATCTGGAAACCGTAGAAGCATCGTGCTTCTGGTATCTGGACCTCTCCACTGAAGCGCTCGACAAGGTTCTCGTTGACGATTCCGTCTGAAGCAGCGAAGAAGGCCAGAACGTGGGAAACGAAGTATTTTTCGTCGTCATTCAATCGATTGTTCCAGTCGTGCAGATCCTTCGACAGATCGACCTCTTCCGCGGTCCAGAATGAGGCCTCGGCCTTCTTGTACATCTTCCATATCTGTCATGTACCATATTAGCTTAACATTTTGAAGTACTTGACGCGTGACGCGTTGGCAACACCAACCTCGTGATACTTGATTGGAAAGAGCACGAAGCGGTGTGGGTTCTCCTGTAGTAGTGGCTCTTCGGCTTCATGGTCTTTTATGCCCAGAGCAACAACCGGTCGTTGTCCTTTCTCGACGATGTCGACGTGGGCTTTCTTGAGCTCGAGGTTGGTGACAACAGGAGCGTCTCCCTTCAAATTCTCCTTGTCGACGGGCTTGAAGTCCATCTTCTTGATAGGTGAGTCTACCATCTTGAGGTTCTCGAGCCCTGAGGCAGCCTAAATTGAAGATGTCAGTTCAGGACGGTACAAAAAATCTGTTGTGGCGAGGAGTGACGTACATTCTTTGAGGGAGTTGTCTGGGTAGCCATTGCTTTGTATCTAAATGGGGGAAAGAACTAGCAATGCTGTTCCCAGATACGAATGGAAGATTTGTTTGTCTGTGGTGGTCGTGGTAGAAAAGAGGACCCGAAAAGTGGCATGGGATAATAAAGAGCCTCTAGCGCGTCTCGCGTCACGAGCGGACGCGACGCACTAGAGCAGAAATGATGCAAGAGCGGAATATTGGCGCTTCGATCATAAGCTAAAGTAACCAGTTGTGTACATGTAAGGTACTCCACTCATACTTCTAGAAACCCTAAGCCTATGCTGTAGACGAAGTGTCCGGCGAATTCAGCCCTTAAACAACACCGAAGTACTCCCTTTTCTCGATCACTCCCGAGGCTAATATTCACCCAGACTGATTATCCATGGAGGAACAAAGAAATCTCAGTGTTGCTGGTAACTCGGTTGACAAACAGTGTCAGGCAATGTAAGGGCTCTGTTCAGAAGCACGAGAAGCTCTAAGTACAGTAAACGCCCGAAGCGCCGCAGTAGTATGGCATTCTATATCTATAATTTGTTCTTGGCATTAGCTGGTAATACAGCCTCTTCAAACCTTCGTAACAGTTTATTTGTCTGCTCCGCCAAGGTCAAGGTCAATATCGTATGGGGTAATATTCTCGCCAGATGTGCTGTAAAACCTTTGTAAATGGCTAATACCCCCTCGGTTCTCAGTGTTTTGACGAAGCAATCGAACGCGCTGGTGTATAAGTTGCCAGTCTGATTGTACATCCTCGACATCACCGTATCTAAATCACTATGTTAGCCAAGCTCCTCGACTATAAGTCTGACAGCAAGAAATTCACCGGGTGGATGCATCACACAACAAACGACAAATCCGCTCGCAGTACTGCTTGCAATATGTAACGGTAGTCCTTCCTCCATCCCAAGGTGTCTGATCAATCTTCGTTTCGCAAAGAAATATGTCGGAAGTTGAACGCTACTGCCAAATCCTGTTCGCACCATCGCCGCGCCCACGCCGCGATAGAGGCCCCCAATGCCTTCCCTCTGATTGATCTTTCGCAGGCCATCGATGGAATTTTTGTACCCATGCTGGGTCCCGACAGGCAAGAAGGGTGAGTATGATTGTAATCGCGTCTTTACCAGGAAGAATGGGGAGCCCGCTGCAGCACCAAGAATACCAGAACTTGCCCCAGAGAGGATATTTACACCGAGAGACTGGACGTTGCCGTCCTTGAAGATAGCGGTTGTTAAGCCTTTGCGAACGGGCTCATAGAAGCCCAATCGGCAGCCGTTGAGGACCATTTGGTAGACATACTGACTAGATCAGCCGCTGCGCAAAGGTGATGTGCCAACTATGACTCGCCGCTGCGCCAAAACCCCGGAAAAGCCCTTTCGGGCCTTCATTCTGCAATATAACCTTTACGCCGTGGAAGACGCCTTTGTATAATCGTGGAGCTTGCTTCTTCGATTGCAATTCACCTTGAAGTTGCAATCTAGACATGGTGTCAGCATGTTGGCGGGGGAGGAGGATATACAAACCGCACCGTATCTTCACTGTTTCGAACGGGTGGGTGACGGTAACGGCTCCACAGGCTGCTATGCCACCAGCGATGAAGGCACTGAGTGATCCTTAGCTCCTCAATGCTAGTGATATAATAGGCGAAGTCTTACCCTGTCGTGGTAGACATGACAACACTTGCGGCGGAATGCTCGAAATCTAGATCTGATCGTGGGACTTCCCGAGAGGCCAAAGATGTTGCCCGGCGGAGCTCATATCAGGCGGTGTCGCATTAACATAGCGACGTTCCACTTCTCAGTCATGTCTTGGAGCGGGTTGGGCGTGGACGGACTCTGAGGTGTAGTCGTTTGAGTATGTGCTTCGTAAGCTGACCCGATTGAAGTTGGCTGTTCTCAAAGCTGAACATAATCTCCGAGATCCCGGTTGCCGATCTTGCGACACGCGAGAACGTAGGAAGATCCTTGCACTTGTTGATCATGTACATCCACTCACGAGGCATGGAAGTCGGGTCACAGAGCGCGAAATCTCCAGATGAGAGACACGGAGTTGATCAAGTCTTTGGTAGATAATCTAGGAATTCTCCGCATGGGCAAGCTATGGCAGGCCCTCTCGTTGTACCACCCCCTCCCCCATCGGGACCACCAACGCAGAAGACTTCAGAGGTGATCGGAACATTAAGACCAACAAAAGTAACCGTCGGAGCACAGGCCTGCTATTGACGTTAATGGTTCTGATTTTATCTAGTTATTCAAGCTTGCCAGACCCGACGTGTCAGTGACCTCCCTCGACTTCGACGATGCTGGAGAGCTGCTCCTGACAGCGTGTACCGACGACTCCATTCAGATCTACAACGCCAAAGAGGGCAAAGAAGTCAAGACCCTCCTCTCCCAAAAGTACGGTGCCCATCTAGCCCGCTTCACTCATCACTCCCAATCAATCCTCTACGCCTCCACCAAGAAAGATGACACCATCCGCTATCTCTCCACGCACGACAATCAATTCCTGCGCTACTTCAAGGGTCATACCGCACCCGTCACCGCCCTCGCCCTCAGCCCGAAAGACGATACCTTCCTCTCCTGTTCTCTCGACAATACCCTTCGCCTGTGGGACATCCGCTCCTCCAACCCGCAAGCCCGCCTCGACCTCGCGACACCGCACCTTGTAGCCTATGACCCCTCTGCAACTGTCATAGCTGTCGCTTCCTCATCAACCTCTTCCATTCTTCTCTATGATCTCCGAAACTACCACGTAGAACCCTTTTCGGTCTTCGACATCCGTCTGCACGAGGTAGCGCCGAACATGGGCGCACCCACATGGACACGCCTCGAATTTTCCAACGATGGCAAATCACTCCTCCTCGGCACTAGCAACTCCATGGGTCACATTCTGCTTGACGCCTTCAGCGGTGTGCTAAAAGCGGTCTGCCCGCGCTCACCGGACCCTCACGCGGCCTTCACCCCTTCACGAGCTGCGCCGGGAACAACCGGTACGCCCGCGCAGCCCGTGGGCCAAGGTGACGTGTGTCTGAGCGCGGACGGACGTTATATGGTTGGAGCGTCAGCTGGGGAAAGGGATGTAGTGGTATGGGATACGCAAGGGTACCCGGAGAAGGGTGGGGTGGGCGAGGGCGAGAAGATTTTAAGGCCGATGGCGGGACTTCCGTGTAAAGGGAGGGCGGCGTGCGTGGAGTGGAATCCCAGGTATAACATGTTAGTGACGGCGGACAAAGAGGTGGTTTTCTGGTTGCCGGAAGAGCATGTGGGCTTGAGACCGCCATGAGGGTTTTGTTTTTGGGGACCGGAGTGGTCGTGAGTAGTGCGGGCGGAGGAGGGGTTAAAAAAGTAACTATGATACCTCGATCGTTTTCGGCAATATGTCAAGATCGATGGAAAGAGGAAGGTTTGGAGAGCAAGTGGTGCTCGCAAAAATCTCATCATAACGAAATAGTCAAATCTGCAACCTATCCGAGGGAGTTGGGACAGAGTGTCATGCACATACCTAAGTGAAAGGAGCTGTCCTTTTACACACTTTGACTTGGTTTCGATTCCTGCGTCTCCCACGAGGATCAACGACTCCTCTCCCTTCCCCTTTCCCGCTCCCTCTCCCTGTCTCTTTCACGCTCTCTGTCCCGTTCTCTCCCCCTATCGCCCCCACCAGGCACATATCGATCGATGTCCACCCATTGTTTTGGTTCCCTCTCCCTCTCGCCATACCTCTCCTTCTCGCCATACTTGTCTCTTCCCCTCTCAACGTACCTGTCTCTCTCCGCATACCTGTCCTTATCCTTATCCTTGTCTCTCTCTCTTTCCCTATATATATCCCTATCCTTTTCCTTCTCACCATACCTCTCCCGCTCCTTGCTCTTAGCTTGATCTTCCGCGCCATCGAATCCCAGCTTAATCCGTTCGCGGTGACTCCGTGGTTCTAACTCCTTAGCTCTACTGCTGGTGCTGGGCACGTAGCGATCAATTTCAACCGGGCTTTTCGCTCTTGGACGGTCTCCGATGCGAGGGCCTCGCGTCTCAATATAGCCGGTCGCTCGATGGTGGTTTGACCGCTCACCGCTACGAGAGCGTCCGGAGCGCTCATACCTCCTTTCTCGATTTCTGTCCCGATCTCGATCATGAGCGTGGTCGCGATCTGGATCTCGTTCTCGGCTACGATTGCGGGAGGAGCGGTATTTGTCTTTATCATCTTGATAGTCTTGTAGGGAGCAGTCTTTCTGTTTCTCGTAGTCGGGGTCGCGCGATGAATGGTACGTCTCCTCATCATGGTCTCGATACCTTTGGCAATCCTCTTGTCTACAGCGGTCGCGTGAGTAATAATCATCCTGTTTGTGATTCTGATGACGTAAAGAAATTTGACAGGACTCGTGGTAGGAGCGCGGGTCCTCGTCTCGATGCGTATGAGTTCTGCCGTGGTCGCGGGACCCCGTTGGACCGTCATTGTCGACCCTGTATCTAGAGTTGGTGGGTCTCGTCCACGCTGTTTTACGATCCGAATCATCAGCTTTGTTGTAGGGTTCATCGTCATTTTCCCTCCGATATCCAGTGTGCGAATGAGAACGGCTGCGTGGCGTTGGCCCTGGTGGAGGCGACGCAGCTGGGCGTCTGCTTTGGCTATAGCTAAGTTTTGGACCTTTTGGAATGACGACCACCTTTTGTGGAGAGCGGCTCCTGTGTGCATAAGGCCCTTCCGGAGGCGAAGGTTCACCAAGCTTTGGGGGCTTTACAGACGAACTTTTTCGTAGTGATGGAAGTTCCAGCGGTTCAGAACGCTCCTGTTCGATTCGGGGTCCTGACTTAGCAGCGAGTTCGCGCCCTTCACGAATCAACAATTCGAGTGCCGCGACCTCTAAAGCCTTCTCGTCAACTGGTGATGCAGGCGGCGGCGTAGCGGGCTTTTCATCAAGAGGGGTGTGATATTCATCCCCAGGAGGCTCCCGGCCTTGAGGGGTGCCCTCGAATCCGTCGTTGATCCGAGTGCGGTCAGTGCTGCGATCTCGTGCTCGGCTTCTGCTCAATTCTTCTTTCCTGCGCTCTTCCCTTCTCACTTCCTCCTCCTTTTCCTTCTGCCTAAGCAAGGCTCGATGAGCTTCCCGATCCTTGGCCCGCTGTTCCTCCTTCGCCTGGTTTTCCCGTCTCCTCTCATCGGCCCTCCGTAATTGGTTAAGTTCTGCTTTCTTCTGTTCCTCCAAAGAACGCAGCCTCTCTACTTCTTCTTCGCGGCGTTTACGGGCTTCTTTCCTTTCTCTCTGTTTTTCCCTGGCGTTGCGCCCAACCATAGCCTCCATCGCATACTCGTCATCAGGCTTGTTGCCGCGCTCTTCCTCCTCAGCTGCAGCTTCTTCACCAATTTCAGTTCTCCTTATCTCCCTCGCAACGCTTTCAACATGGCCAAGGTGTCCTGCTATGAGTGCATCCAGTGATGATTCCACGCGTTTGTAGATACTACTACGATCTGCAGCGCCTTGCATCAATGTTGCGGCTTTGCCACGCTCTCGAGAAAGTAATGACGAATCGCGGTCAATCTCGATCTCAGCCAAATCATTCAATGAACTAGTAAAGGCAATCTTGTCCTCCTGTGTCGAAAACGTCAATCGTCTTGCTTGCAATCGTCGTGGAACCCTCACGGTATGCGCGGACAAGAAGGGGGGACTACGCACGCTTTCCAGATACTGAGCCCATACCCGCTTTCGCAGAGCGTCGTACTCGCCTTTCTTCTTGATGGTATGAAGTAGACCATCGATAGTAGATCGCTGACTGGAATTAAGTGGAAGCTCAGATGTCTTGAAACGCTTGCGCAGAGTAGAGTCTTGGCCGTTTGAAGACCTCTTTCCTGTGTCCACCTCCGTGGCAGCCATTGTTGGCTTGCGAAGGGTATAAAAATTTAGTGGGTAAATTTATGTTGTGTTGAAGGAATTATAGTGAATGGCCGTACAGTCACGCCTGCCAAGAAAAGGACGCCAAGAAAAGGAAACTGCCAAGAAAGCTTCACGTGGGAGGTCGACGCTTGACCCACATCAACAGCTGCCAACCCAGCAGGTGCCACATCTGAAGTACTTTTATCTCCCGGTAGTTCTCTAATAAACAAGTCTCCCATCTTCATTCAAGACCTATCTCTCATCGGACAGTACAATGGTTCACAAAATTCTGTTCTGGAGCGGCTTCGGTACGTAAGACGTTGGGACCAAAGCGCGATTCTTATGGCTAAGCACTACTTTTTCGATAGGCCTCGCAGTACGCTTCCTTCAACTCGGTATCGAAATGCGACCTTTCTTCAATAAGGAGTCCTTGTGGGTGTGGCCGCTCTTCGCAGGAGTAGGGGGAAGCTTTGGATATTGGATGACGGGGGTGGAAAACCGGCAAATGGCTATCTTGGCAGAACGAAGAGAGTCACTACTGGAGAAGAGAAAACGAAGAGCTGAGAGGCTAGCTGCTTCGCAGAAGGGCTCGGAGAAGACGGAGCAGGATGGCATTTTCGCGAGCACTTCGTGAGCTTCGGAGCTTTCCAGCGGGCTTGGGTTTGAGGAGTATCCTTGGCAGCCTTTGATATAGGCACCCGCTGAGGCTCACTGGCAGCTTACTAGCGGGCGTTTGGACTGGCGCTGGGATGAATCTGCATGCGCTCCTCCGGTAGTTTGGTGCTCCTCAGGGGTTCATAGGGCTACTGGTGATAAACGGTCACGGATCTTTTCGATGAACAATCGTATCAATATCACGTCACCACTGCGGTGGAACAAGTTGTACTTAAAACGCACCATCTTGCTAAAACGCACTTCTCCAAAGAACTAAAGTACTCACCCGAGACTCTCCGTCGGAGTTAAGCGTCGCTAGCGCCGAAGGTGTACTTTTACTGCTCGCGATGGCAGCTACCCAAGTTCCCTAGGCCGCGACGTTTAATTCTTTACTTTTTCTATTGTCTGTATGTTCTGGTCGTCCTCTGCACATCCCTGACATATGGGAAGGACCGTATCCAATTGATGCGCATCCTGTCCCTACGGCATGGGGCATTCAGGTCTCGGGCTCACGTACAGAGCGGTCCATTCTTTCATACTTCGACAACGTCAAACGTTGCCGGCACCTTAGACCCTAGAGATCTTGAGGCTTCAGATTGGCATTCCGCAGTCGGAGAGACGTCCAATCTGTCGCAGCTGCCGAACAATGAGCTGAAAGAGAGCTTAGGGCAAAGTCCTTCTCAATCTTGGCATAATGGCATTGAAGCTTCCTCGAGTACCTTCGACTCATCACAACCGCCGAACACCTTGGCGTTAGACGCCGAAGATCCAGCCACTTCCGTGACAGTCCTTTCGCCGGACGCCTATCCCATCACAGGATCCTTTAGACCTCCGCCGATAAGTCGCATACCGTACTTTCGCGAGGATGTTTGTACTCCCGAGGCGGCGAAATCAAAGGTCCGGCGTGCCTTGCAGCAAAAGAAGCCTTACGTTCTCATGCCGGCACTACTCAGGGCGTTGCATGATCCGACATTCGTACCTTCTCTGCCTCCAACCACTTTCCATGAGATAATTCGATTCCTCGACCCGAAGTACTTCCTCCAGGATCTAAAGCACATCCACAGAGAATTTCACCCAGCACAAATTAGAATCTATGGCAACGATGAACCTCATATACAAGAGATCTTCGATGATTACGAAGCAATTGTCGACTTTATATTGCATAATCGCGCAAGGCATGGCCGTAGGCTGGGTCTGGAGGAGTACAGAATTCTTCTCAAGGCATTAAGTCATACTGGAAACGGTAAAGCTGCCTACAGAGTTTGGGTCAATATGAATGAAGAAAGCATCGAACCTGACTTGGACTGCTACAACTCTTACTACCAAGCAAGATGCTGGTCCAACGCGTACCATCCCGCGGAAAGGTTCAAGTTGCGCGTTATACCTATGACGATGAAGTATCGTCAAGCGCCCCTTGGGAAACTTTCACGAAGGCTTGCCGGATACAGCGTTGGACGTGGGGGTCTTAAAGCTACTATATCTGAAACGTTCGTTGACATGATCGAACAAGGTATTATGGCAGATGCAATCGCCTTCAGCCTGCTTATGACTGGATTGGCCAAAGAAGGGGATCTTGCTGGAGTTAAATCGATTCTCAAACAAGTCTGGGATGTTGATGCTGACAGCCCTGCTGATATGGACGAAGATCCTCAAATGCCAAACGGTTTAGCCTGCGAATCGCCACTATACCCCAACGAACAAGTCCTTTGGACCATCGCAGATATTTTCGGTTCTAATAATGATATCCCTGCAGCATTGCGAGTGGTAGATTATGTGTCTCGCAGGTACTCGATACCTATCTCAACTCGGGTCTGGGGGGTGTTATTAGAATGGACCTATGTACTCTCTCAGCGACGCTCGAATGGGGCAGTAAGTGGACTGGATTGGACTGGTATCGCGCAAGGCCAGCTTCCTCTACGGAGCGTTGAAAGCCTTTGGAACACTATGATTTCGGAACCTTACAGCATTGAGCCAACGATGGGCATGTACGATCGATATATCAGGAATCTCCGCGATCGTGACATGCTTGATGCTTTTGTAACTCAGGCGAGCAAGGGACTGTCCCTTTACTGGTCTTCGTTCAGAAGGTACGCGAAATTAATCACGCTCCATCAGTCAGGTCGCAAAATCACCGGGCCAGATAATGATACAATGAGCGACATCGTACATGCTTCTCCGGATCAATCACCCCTGGCTAGTAGCTTGCTCAATTCTCATGATCGTAAGCCGGATCCAGATAGCATACGATACGAAGAAACAGTGCTACGGCTTGAATTGGTCAGACAGTTCGCTACAATCTCGAGATGGGTTCGTTTGCTACTCGGTGGAACGAGGTGGTATGGCAAGGAGAGCAGAATCTTTCAGTGGGAACGCCGAATCCTGCCAGATGTGATAAGGAGATTGTGGCTCTTTAGGCCAGACCATCATATTCGATATAAGATGAGTACTGGTCACGTCATACTTACTGGATACCGAGGAGCTCAACCGTTGAGATACGTAACGCGTTCGAAGTTTGGGTTATTCCATGCCCGTATGCGTAAATATCTTCAGATTACACGAGGTAAATGCATGCGACAATTGAGATCAAGCGAAAGGACTCTCCGCTGTACTTACGACCACAGTATGGCTCGAACAAATCACAATGCGATCATCAAAGGCCGACAACCTAAGCTCTCTCCTACTCGGAGACCGACAGACCGCGGAGGAGGTACACTTAAGAGATTCCCTGCCATAGCGCGCAAGGCTCGGACACAGAAGGCCCTCTCAGCTTCCAACCTCATTGTCAAGGCATATCCAGTCTTTAAGACTAGGCCATCCCTAGCGCGCAAGATCAGATCTCTTCCAAGAGTCAATCCGCAGTGGTCATGTATGGCCCGACGTCAACGGCGTTCGACATAGGTGAAATCATATGCAAAGTATGAAGCCAATTATTCTCAGCCGCCTGAATGCAGCAAGCACTCAGTAATACTTGATTGAAGTTCAGGCAGACCGAAACATCGCATCAGCAAGACCTGAAAGCTAGGCATCAGCTTCCACAACGGCATTGCTTTTATATTAGCGAAAGTTAGTATGTTGCCGCGAGCCTCTGGACCAAGTAATCGCCGCTGTTAATTGCCTCCCAACGTCTCGGACCCTGTTCACCACCGTATGTGCCCGGCAAAGCCTCAATTGTTTTGTCGAAGTCCGGGTTGCAGAAGTAAGCGACAGAGTAACGAGGTGGATAGCCGTCTTGGGCGGTGCCGGTCTTTAGTGGCGGCTCGACGACACGATGTCTTGTACTCAGAATCCTAGCGTTACTCCCTACACAATTTCGGCATCAGCATTCCGTCTTCAACTTCAAGAATGGAAACGCAAGGCATGTGTCTCGAGCAGATGCGCGCGAGACATGCCTCAATGCTCTCGAGACGCTCAAAAGTGGCTAGAAGATGCTCAGAAAGAATAACCTACACCTCGATAACAGATCTCCAGCATTCAGCACAATTGTGCCTTCGATGGGCGTCACATGGACGAACGATCCATTCTCGCGCTCGACTTGCAGCCCTCCTGGTACCTCTGAGTCAGCAAACATTGGCATCATCCAATTCTGATCCTCTTCCGTGAATCGGGGCTTGATTGGACTCTGAAGATGTGGAAGTACCTCTGGAGTCCTGGAATAACAACGTTACGCTTCCGTAATCACTGTGTAGTCCTGCTCTCACCCTCCCGTTGGCAAACGCATCAGCCGGCACACCAGGATAATGCAGTAACCTTAGGGTATTATCGCCTTGTTTGACATAATCTGCAAAGAATTCCACCCCAAGACCCAAGCCAATCGCTATACCTTTCATGACCACAGCGTGCAACTGCCGACACCGCTCAAAGAAGTCCTGCATCACGTCCTGGAACTCCTTGTCGTCTTCGGGCCAACGATTTGGATAGCCCTCCTCGCCTTCACGGCCAATCTCAAAGCTCTCTTTTTGGTCCTCTCCGCCTGCGGCGCCACGGTCTTGCTGGACCTCATCTTTGGACATACCTAGGCTTACTTTTTCGTGGCCTTGTCTGGAGTAGCCCCTGTTTGCGCGAGGCGTTGTCCATGCCAGGGAGTCTTTCTCCGCCCACGGGCGAGAGAAGAATCGAGCCGAGAATTCGTAAACTTGGGTGAGGAGCTCGGGAGGGATTGGTGAGTCGGTGAGGTAGAGGAATCCAGAGGTTTTGAGGGCTGACAGGAGGGACGAGGCTGTGGAGTGGGCGTAAGATGGATTGGAATCGAGCAGAGGTGCTAGGGAGATGATCTGAGTGGTGTCAGCCAAAGCTGGTCCAATTTCGATTTGCTCATCGCAGGAGGAAGCCCACTGGAAGAGCAGGCTCGTTCCCATTGCTTGCCAAAGGTGGTGAAGGGAGGACCGCTGAGGGCGCCATGGAGCGCAAACGGGGAGATCAGTAGTTTCGATGAGTGCAAGTCGAAACCAAAAAGCCAGGAGAGAGGCTGGCAGCGAATCGTCGCCTCACACCCTTTTAGTCGAAGCTTGAAGCTATTTACGTGAGATGCTCAAGCGATCGCCTACATGTACAATACCCCGCAAAAGCTCAGATAAGACTAATGCACCTGTAGATTTTTCATTGCCATACCAGACCCGAGTCTCACTTTACTCTCTACTCTTACTCTTACTCTGCTTTGCTCCAATTCCTTGCATGACCTCCTCATTGCTTTGTAATCTTCGACATCCGAACATTTGGCTGATTTTCCTTCCTTTCCCCTTTCTTATCCTGCATCCATCTGATTCGAGCATTCAATATTGCCCTCGTCACATCCCTACTCAGATTCACCCTCCTCCGCCCCCAACAATGTCCCCCCTTCTAATCGACACCCACACCCACATCTACCCGCCCACCTACCTCACCCTCCTCTCCTCCCGCACCGCCCCACCCTTCCTCCACCACCCTCCGCCCACCCCGAGCGACCCCACCCCCCATCCCCGCCTCATCATCCTCCCCTCCGACGCCCCGAGCGCCAACCCTGACACCCCTCCCCACCTCCTCGGCCGCCC
>JAABUS010000215.1_pt1 | contig 144632 bp, 144 predicted proteins | sample 5560161 | NCBI WGS metagenome assembly JAABUS01 (sample SAMN10711885, study PRJNA513376) | rock metagenome | isolation source: Antarctica rocks | place: Antarctica: Victoria Land, Trio Nunatak nord | collected 2016-01-04
GACTGGAAGACCGAATACAACCACCACCGCCGGCACTCAGCCCTGGGCTACCAAGCACCAGCCCGATACGCTGCCACCTGCACCCACCAATAAAAACCAAGCGACTCTCACAAACCCTGGATCACTTCACGGGGTCCTGCCAAGACGTGAACACGCCGACCGCGCCACCTATAAGGCTTGGATCGACGAGCACTGCACCAGCTACTGGGTGTGGTGGACGCGGATGGACAACTACGACCGGTTCGTTGAGCGCTGGCCGATGCTGCAGGACTGGTTCGACGCTCCGCTGCGGCAGCAGCTTCTGGACAAGGAGAACTGCGTTCGGGGCAACCATCCGCATGGCGGCGCGAGCGTGATCATGCCTTACCTGAGTTACCTGTCACTGGTGCACGGAGTCGGGCTGGACTATCCGGTGTTGCTGGCTCGGACGTTCAGCAGCCCGTTCAAGCACCAGGCCCGCTACGGCGGCCTCGGGGTGGATGCCGAGCTGTTCGACCGATACGTGGTCCGCTTGACCCAGCTCGGCTACACCACGGCCCGCACCCAGCTGCTCTGGCCGCTTGGGCGGATGCTGCTGCACCGCGGTGACCCGGACCTGACCGCGCTGGGCGTGGACGACTTGGACGAGCTACGCGCAGCGATCGACGCCTTTACCGCCCGTCTGCGTCTTGACCCGGTGCGCGAGTTCTACTCCCGGGCACCGGTCGAGCGCCCGCCAGAGGTGACCGCCGAAGGCTACCTGCGTTCGGCGATCGCCCGCTTGCATGCGGTGCACGTGTTGCTGTTCGACCTCGGCCAGCTCGACCGACCACCCACGGGCCGTGTCGGCGCCGGCAGCTGGGTGGACCACCTGGCGCCGCCCGACGCGCCGCCGAAGATCCGCGCGGTCATCGAGCGCTATCTACGCATGCACCTGGATGCCAACCTCGACCGGCCGCAGACCGTGCGCCACGCCCGCGACGCACTGCGCCGACTGGTGACCTGGATGACCGATGCGCACCCGGAGATGACGAGCCTGGCTGAGCTGCACCGCGAACACGCGGAGGAGTTCCTGCGCTGGCTCGGCACGCGGACCGACCAACAGACCGGTGCTCCGTTGAGCGCGAGCTTCCGCCGCGGTGTCGTCACGCTCATCACCCGGTTCGTGACCGAGACCGCTGCCTGGAGCTGGGACGACGTCCCGGCCCGAGTGCTGTTCACCCGCGCCGACATCCCGAAGATCAACCACCCCATACCCCGGTTCATCCCGGACCACGAACTCGCCACGCTCATGACCGCCGTCGACCAGCTGGCCAACCCATACCAGCGGGCGGCGCTGATCATGGCCCGCTGGAGCGGCGTCCGCCGCGACGAGATCCGCCGCCTCGCCGTCGACTGCCTCGACACCTACCCCGACGGGCACCCGCGGCTACGGATCCCGGTCGGCAAGGGATACAGCGAACGCAGCATCCCGCTGCACCCGCAGGCCGCCGAGGCGTTGCAGCCGCTGATCGACATTGCCCGCGAACAACACGGACGCAGCCGCTGGGACGCCAGCGCCGGCCGGGAGGTCCAGCACATCTTCATCGTCCGCGGAAAGCTGCTGTCCAAAGCACTGCTGTTCGACCTGGCTCTCGCCGAAGCCTGCACCGCAGCCGGTCTGGTCGACTCGGCCGGCAAGGCAACGATCACCGCACACCGGTTCCGACACACCATCGGCACCCAGCTCGCTGAAGGAGGCGCTCGCATCCAGACGATCATGGCTGTGCTCGAGCATCGCACCCCGAACATGTCGATCATCTACGCCAGCCTGTCCGACCCGACCGTGAAGCAGCAGTACCAAGACGCCCTCGACCGGCACCTCGGTCCGGACGTCACGCTCGCCGGGCCGGCCGCCGAGGCGCTACGTGAACATCGCCTCGACCCCAAAGCCGTGTCCTGGCTACAGACCAACTTCCTCAAGACCGAACTCGAACTCGGCCACTGCCTGCGCACACCCGCCGAAGGCCCGTGCGAATGCGACCTCGTGCTCACCTGCTCAAAATTCCTCACAACCAGCGACTACACACCCCGGCTACAGGCACGCCTCACCGTCGAACAGCAGCTGATCGACGACGCCACCGAACGCAATTGGCAGCGCGAGGTAGAGCGCCACACCGCGACGAAGAAACGCATCGAGCAGCTCCTGCGCGATCTTCGCGACACTCAGGACCCGAACTAGCAACTCGGCTTGGTCCATGTCAGCGAGTAGCGCCACAGGAGGTGACGCTGAAATCGGGCTCCGGGCAGCAACTCGGCCGCTATGCGGCGCATGCTCGCGTAAGTCTCGGGCGGTGGCCAAACGGTCGGTGATGGATGCTGCCAGTACTTCCTCGACAGCAGGAAATATCGGTGAGCTAGAACGCTGGCAAGTTCGAGCGGCAAGTCACGGAGCTGGGCGCGTGCAAGCCCGACTACGCACAGGACTCCGCCGGGCCTGAGCAGGTCACGGATGCGAGACAGCCCGATATCGGCATCGACATGATGCAAGGTGGCGACCGTCGTCACGAAGTCGAAGGACGCCGGCTCGAACGGATGCGTCAGGAAGTCGCCCAGCACAAATGCGGCACCAGCGTCATCGTCGTTCTGAACCTCGGCTTGGTCGATGCTCACCTGATCAAGGTCGATCCCCACCACTTCCGGCACGTGCCTCCGGAGCTCGCGGACGAGCATGCCCTCACCACAGCCGACATCCAAAGCTCGCCCAGCACCGTCGGGGATCGTGGCGATCACTAGCCGGTGGTAGTGCGTGTTGTGGTTCCATCGGATGCGCTCTTGATCCACTCCGCGATCATGTCACGCTTCAGCGCTTGCTCTCTGAAATCGCCGACTCTGCATACGCGGCACTTGCGCATTCGCATCTGTCCACATAATCGAGGGCGACCTGATCCGGATGCGTACGCGGGAGGGGATGGCTGTCGCGAAGGCCAAGGGCCGGCTGCGCGGCAAGCAGCCCAAGCTCAGCACCCGTCAGGAAGCGCACTTGGTTCAGCTGCACAGCGCCGGCCAGCACACCACCGCCGAGCTCGCCGAACTGTTCAGCGTCGCTCGCTCGACTGTCTACCGCGCCATCGCCCGGGCCGGCGGCCCCGCCGCTCCCTGACGCATCGCGCCACCGCAGCGTGGTGCGTGACCGGTTGAGACCGCCATAGTTCGTGAGATGCGCGGGAGGGCCGGAGAAGAGCCGACGAGGAGACTTGAACTCCTAACCGCCCGATTACAAGTCGGGTGCGCTACCAATTGCGCCACGCCGGCGTGCGCGAGCCCGATCATCCGAGCCCACCTGCCTGGATCATCCTAGTCGGCCCAACCACCCCGGCCGGGGCCACTACGGCCCGGGGCCGCCTGCCAAACCACTCACCGCAGCGGGTACGAATGGTTCCCAGACGCCCGGACCGACATGGAGCGAGAAGATGACCCGCCTGTACAAGCCCAAGGCCGGCTTCTGGATCCGGCTGTGCGTGGTGCTCAGCTACCCGATCACCACGGCCTTCTTCCGACTTCGTTGGCGCAACGTCGACCGGATGCCCGCCACCGGTGGGGTCCTGGTCGCGGTCAACCACATCTCCCAGGCCGACACCCTGACGATGGCCCGGCTGGTCTGGCACAGTGGCCGCATCCCCCGCTTCCTGATCAAGCACACCGTGTTCGGCTGGCCGGTGCTGGGCCGCATCATGGGAGGCGCCGGTCAGCTGCCGGTGTACCGCCAGAGCGAGCATGCCGCTGACTCCCTCCGCGATGCCACCAAGGCTCTGCAACGTGGCGAGTGCGTGGTCATCTATCCCGAGGGGACGATCACGAACGATCCGGATTACTGGCCGATGCAGGCCAAGACCGGCGTCGCCAGGCTCGCGCTCTCATGCCCGGACGTTCCGGTGGTTCCGGTCGGCCAGTGGGGCGCACACCGGACGCTCGGGCGCCGCGGGCGCTTCCGTCCCATTCCGCGGCATCGACACGAGGCCTCCGTCGGTGAACCGCTCAACCTCGACCGGTACCGCCAGGCCGCGCCCACCGGGGAAACCCTCAGGGCGATGACGGACGAGATCATGGCCGCCATCACCGCCGAGGTCGAGCAACTCCGGGGCGAGACCCGCCCGGCGACAACGGCCGACCCGGCAGCGAGCGCCTGACCGGCGTCAGCTACCCACCGGCCCCGAGCTTGTTCGTACCACCAGCGAGGTGGCCAGCACCACCGAACCGGCCGCGTCCAGCAGGGCCTCGACCGCGGCATGCCCCTTGCGCTCCATCGGCTGCCGGACCGTCGTCAGCCCCGCGGAGCTCGCGGCCGGCACGTCGTCGAACCCGGTGACGGTGACCCGCGCCGGCACCTCGACGGCACGCGACGCCAGCTCGTCCAGCGCCCCGAACGCGAGAATGTCGGAGGTGCACATGATCGCGGTCAGCCCCGGCCCCGCGTCGAGCAAAGCGGCAGCCCCGAACGCGCCCTCCTCCCGGGCGTTGCCGGGCCGCTCACTCACCAGCACGCCCGCCGCGTCCACCCCGGCGGCCTCGACGGCGTCCAGCAGTCCGAGCAGCCGCTGATGCCGCACCGGGTGCGGGTCCGCACCGGCGTCGAGCCGTTCGAGCAACGGACGTGCCGAGCCCCGCGCCGGAACGTCCTCACCCCGGCGGACCGCGACCACACCGATCCGGCGGTGCCCGAGCCCGAGGACGTGCGCGGCGACCCGACCGAAGGCCACCCGGTCATCGATGCCGACGAAATCCACTCCGGCCAGGTCGCGAGGCGCGTCCACGACCACGACCGGCTGTGGCCGGGACAGGACCGCGGCCAGGTGCGGGTCGTCACCCGCGATCGAGAACACGACGAAGCCGTCCACAGCCGCCCGGAGCACGGTGTCCGCGTGCACGGCGCCCGGCACCGCCGGAATGATCAGCAGCGACCGGCCGCGTTCGGTGCAGGCCTCCCCCACCCCGTGCAGGAACTCGACCGCGGCCGGATCGCGAAAGGCGTAGCCGAGTCGCTCGGAGAAGATCAGCCCGACAGCGTCCGCCTGCCGGGTACGCAGCGAGCGCGCCATCGGGTCCGGGCCCGAATAGCCCAGTTCCGCGGCAGCCGCCATGATCCGCTGGCGCAGCTCCTTCGACAGCTGATCCGGTCGGTTGTACGCATTGGAGGCGGTCGTCCGAGAGATTCCCGCCGCCGCGGCGACGTCGGCCAGGGTCGCCCGCGGCCGGCCCGAAGCCGGGCGGCCGGAGTCTGAGCCCTCGGTGGTCATCGCCCCAACCGTATCGGCTGGTCCCGGTTCGGACATCCCAGCAGCCGTTCGGACAAGCCTGAAGCACCGGACGCCTGCTCCCGCGGACACGTCGCGAGCTGAGCAGCTTAATGATTGGATTTCTGCCGCGAGCATAAGCACAATCGCCCGATGCCGGAACTGATCGAGCCCATCATGGCACTCGCCGACTCCTACCGATCCGCGATGGTCGACTTCGCCGCGGAGGGCCGCGGAGCCGGTGATGACGACTCAGCGCTCGGGCGGGCGCTCCGCGAGTACGGCCCCCGCTGGCATGCCGCGGCCGGTATGGCGCAGTACCTCGCTGCCCTTCGGAGCGAGGGTGATCCCTCGGTCGACCCGCCCGCCGGCTGGGTCCACTCCACCGCGTACTGGTGGGTCGAGGACGACACTTTCCTGGGCAGCCTCCGCATCCGGCACACCCTCACGCCCGGGCTGCTGCAGACCGGCGGTCACATCGGGTATGACATCGCGCCGGCTCATCGGCTGCGGGGCCACGGCACCGCGATGCTTCGCGCGGCGCTGCCCAGAGCGGCGGCACTCGGAGTGAACCGGGCCCTGATCACCTGCGACACCGGCAATGTCGGTTCACGGAAGATCATCGAGCACAGCGGTGGCCGGTTCGAGGACGAACGCGCGGGAAAGCTCCGCTACTGGGTGCCCACCGGCTGAGCCGCGGTCACGGTCGGCTCGCACCGGATCGGGAAGTTCAGCGACCGCGCGATGAAGCACATCGCGTCCACATCGTCATGCAGCCGAACGGCGCGCTCGACCATGGACGGCTCAGCGACCACCACCCGGGGACGCAGCAGGATCTCGCTGAACTGGCCACCACCGTCGGAGTTCATCCGTAGCGTGCCGGCCGCGGCATCGACGTAGGAAGTCACGACCACCCTGGCGGTCGCGGCCAGGTGCAGATACCAGAGCAGATGGCACTGCGACGCCGACACCACCAGCAATTCCTCGGGATTCCACCGCGCCGGATCACCGAGGAACGCAGGATCTGAGGACCCGAGGATGTCGTTCTTGCCATCGCCCCGGGCCACCTGGGACCGGTCGTAACCGCGGTAGCTCGCGGTGCCCGAGCCGGTGTTGCCGGTCCACTCGACGGATACGGCGTACTGGTGATCCGCCGGCCCGGTACGACCGGTCACGTTCTCTCCGATGCAGCAAGGGCCTCCGCGAACGACCGCTCTGTTGCTGGGAGCCGGGGCATCAGGGCCATCCTTCGCGTACTCGGCGGTATCGGTTCGGTGCCGCAACCAATTCAGCGGGGCAACAGTTCGTCCGGTTCAGCCTGGACGATACCTGCTCACCCGTTCCGCCAACGGCGAAGCTCGGCCGCCACCGCCGCACGCAGCCACGAGTCGCAACAGCAGTGGGCGGCCACCGGATGATGCGGCGACCGCCCACTGAGGGCCAGCTACTGAGGCACGTGCGACCTCAGCCGATCAGCACGCTGATCGAGTTCAGAGCTAGTCGTGGTTGGTGGCCAGTGCCTGCAGCTGCGTGTAGCTGCCGTTGAACTGGTCCTGGTCACCGGGGAAGATTCCCGAGTCGGCGTTCTGCCACATCGTCCAGGTGGCAGTGCCGGCCGGCAGCGAGGTGGGCGGGGTGGAGCGGTAGATCGCGATCCAGAACGGGTTCGTCGCCGCGAACGCGCTGGAGTTGCCGGTGCAGGTGCTCCACCAGTCATAGGTCGTGTAGATCATCGGATACTTGTTCGTGCGAGCGTGCATCTCGTTCGAGAAGGCCTTGATCCAGCTGACCATGGACGCCTGGGACAAGCCGTAGCAGGTCGCCCCACTGGGGTTGTACTCGATGTCAAGGGCTGGCGGCAGGGTCTTGCCGTCAGCTGACCAGCCCCCGCCGTGGGAGATGAAGTAGTCGGCCTGGGTGGTGCCGCTCGAGCTGTCCGGGTGCGCGAAGTGGTACGCGCCGCGGATCATCCCGGCGTTGTAGGAGCCGCCGTACTGCTGCGAGAAGTATGGGTTGGTGTACGAGGTGCCTTCGGTCGCCTTGACGTAGGCGAAGCGGGCACCGTTGTTGTACGCGGTCGCCCAGGCAACATTGCCCTGGTAACCGGAGACATCCATGCCGCGGACGACTGTGGCGGCGTCAGCGGGCGCTGCCCCTGACAGGGCTGCGGTGACCAGCCCGGCGCCTACGGTGACCGCGGCCAGCGATGCGCACAGCTTCGTGCGTAACCGGCCGGCGAGCGGCTGTACTGCGAACATACGGTTCTCCTTCTCGAGGGAGACGGCGCGGGGGACGCCGTCCTTGCCTAATATGGATATATGACACCGCTACGTCAATAGGTGACAGCTGCCAACTTTCTCACGCAACTTTCTGCCGTGCCGTTCGTGTCTTGACGTAGCGTCGCCACCGCTGTCCAATGGCAGGGTCTCCGACCGCTATGCCGTTCGAGTTCACTGTCTCCAATCGGTGGAGTCAGAGTCCGATCTCGAGCGGAATGCCGTGAGGCTGCCGCAATCGCGGGAGCCCGTACCCGGTGCGGTCAACAACACCGAGAGGAAGACCCATGGCTGAAGTCCAGTACGTGGAGGCCTCGCGCCTCTACCCGGGAAACCCGGTCCCCGCAGTGAACCGCCTCAACCTCGACGTTGCCGACGGCGAGTTCGTCGTGCTCGTCGGCCCGTCCGGATCCGGGAAGTCAACCGCGCTGCGGATGCTCGCCGGGCTCGAGGACGTCGATCAGGGCGAGATCCGGATCGGCGGGGTGGACGTTTCGCAGAAGCCTCCGAAAGACCGAGACATCGCGATGGTGTTCCAGAACTACGCGCTGTACCCGCACATGTCGGTTGCCGAGAACATGGGTTTCGCCTTGAAGCTCAAGGGCGTCTCCAAGGACGAGCGCGCCGCGAAGGTGCTTGCCGCCGCGAAGCTGCTCGACCTCGAGAAGTACCTCGACCGCAAGCCGAAGGCGCTGTCCGGTGGCCAGCGCCAGCGCGTCGCCATGGGCCGCGCGATCGTGCGAGAGCCCAGCGTCTTCCTGATGGACGAGCCGCTGTCCAACCTCGACGCCAAGCTGCGGGTCGAGACCCGTGCCAACATCGCGGCCCTGCAGGCCCGGCTCGGTACGACCACCATCTATGTCACCCACGACCAGGTCGAGGCGATGACGATGGGCGACCGGGTGGCCCTGCTCAAGGACGGCATCCTGCAGCAGGTCGACACGCCGCGCAACCTCTACGACAGCCCCGGCAACGCCTTCGTGGCGGGGTTCATCGGCTCCCCCGCGATGAACCTGGTGAAGGTGCCGTTCACCGACGCCGGTGCCCAGCTCGGTGGCCTGAGCATTCCCATCAAGCCGGACGCGGCAGCCGCCGCCCGGGCCGCGGGACTCAGGGAGATCATCCTGGGCATCCGCCCGGAGTCCTTCCACGCGTCCGAGTCGGGGCGGGGCCTCAAGCTCAAGGCGACCCTGGTCGAGGAGCTCGGCGCGGACGCGTTCGTCTACGGCGAGCTGCCCGGAACCAAGACCCACGACGTGGGCGACGACGGCGGTGCCAAGCCGTTCACCGTCCGCTTCGACGGCCGCGTTCCGCCCAAGATCGGTAACGAGATCGTCCTCGAAGTCCGGACCGAGGAGACGCACGCGTTCAACCCGGACTCCGGCGAGCGGTTAGGCGCGTAGCGCCAATCCGGTATAGCGCGTAGCGCCAATCCGGTATAGCGCGTAGCGCCAGCCGTCTCAGAAAGCACTGAGCGCAGAAGGGGACGCCGACCACCGACGGCGTCCCCTTTGGGCTGCGCTGACCCCGGCGATTTGCCGGGCTGAACGCGGGTTCGGAAAGTTCGGCGCTGCTCAGCGGGCGAGCCGACGCTGCCGGGCCACCTCGGCCATGGTCACCGCGGCCGCGACCGAGGCGTTGAGGGACTCGGCCTGACCCGACATCGGGATCGACACCGTCGAGTCGCAGGTCTCGCCCACCAGCCGCGACAACCCGCGGCCCTCCGAACCCACCACGATGACCAGCGGCTCGGTCGCGACCGCCAGCTCGTCCAGCGACGTGTCGCCGTCGGCGTCCAGCCCGATCACCTGCATCCCCGCCTGCTGGCAGTCCCGCAACGCACGTACCAGGTTCGTCACCTGGGCGACCGGAATGCGGGCTGCCGTACCGGCCGAGGTCCGCCACGCCGTCGCGGTGACGCCGGCCGAGCGCCGCGTCGGCACGATGACACCCTGCGCGCCGAAGGCCACCGCCGAGCGGATGATGGCGCCGAGGTTGCGGGGGTCCGTGACGCCGTCCAGGGCGACCAGCAGCGGCGTCGCCGTCGACTGGGCCACGAGATCGAGCAGATCGGGCAGGTCGTCGTACTCGAAGGCGGGCACCTGCAACGCGATCCCCTGGTGCAGGATGCCCCCGGTACGTCGGTCGATCTCGGACTTGCTCACCTCGAGGATCGGCAGGCCCCGGTCGGCAGCAAGGTGAATGGCCTCGGTGACGCGCTCGTCCGCCTCGATGCCCACGGCGACGTACAGGGCATTCGCCGGGATCACGGCTCGCAGTGCCTCAGCCACCGGGTTGCGCCCCACCAGCAGTTCAGGAGAGTCCGAGTTCTTGCCGGCGGTGCCGCGGCGCCTGGGCGTCCCCTCGGAGCGTCGCTCCGCCGCGGCTGCCCGCCGGGCCGCTGGGTGGCCCTTGCGCTCGGTCGCCTTCGGAGTCGGCCCCTTGCCCGCCAGGCCGCGAGCGCGCTTGCCCCCGGAGCCGGTGGTCGCACCCTTCTTGCCCTTGCGGATTGCTCCCTTGCGGGATGAGTTACCTGCCATTGCCAGCTGCCGATCTGTTCGAAACGAGTGAGCTCTTGGCGCGGAGGCCATGGGTGTTCAGGAGCGGGGCGCCAGGGTCCAGCGCGAGCCCTCCGGAGTGTCCTCCACCGTGATGCCGGCCTCCGCGAGCGCGTCCCGGATCGCGTCGCTGGCGGCGTAGTCCTTGCGCTGTCGCGCCGCCTGCCGCTGCTCCAGGGCAAGACGGACGAGCTGATCCACCGTAGCGGTCAGCGCAGAGGCGGTGCCGCTGGTGCTGGCCCAGTCGAGCGGGTTGAGCCCGAGCGCGCTCGTCATGTCCAGCACCGACTGCAGCGCTTGGGCGACCGCGGCCTTGTCCCCGGAGTTGAGGCCGGTGTTGCCCGCCCGGCGGGTATTGTGCAGCACCGCCAGCGCCTGCGGAACGCCGAGGTCATCGTCCATCGCCTGCACGAACTCCGCGGGCAGCGGACCAGTTGCCGCCGGCGCGCCGACGAGCTCGATCGCCCGGTTCACGAACTGCTCGATCTTGCCGTACGCGACCGCCGCCTCTTTCAAGGCCTCGGGCGAGTACTCGATGGCTGACCGGTAGTGGGCGGCACCGAGGTAGTACCGCAGCTCGACCGGTCGCCACTGCTGAGCCATCTCGCTGACCAGCACGGTGTTACCGAGGGACTTCGACATCTTCTCCCCGGCCATGGTGACCCACCCGTTGTGCATCCAGTACCGCGCGAACTCGTCGCCGGCCGCCACCGACTGCGCCAGCTCGTTCTCGTGGTGCGGAAAGATCAGGTCCAGGCCGCCGCCGTGGATGTCGAAGCTCGGACCGAGGTACTTGCCCGCCATCGCCGAGCACTCCAGGTGCCAGCCCGGACGGCCGTCGCCCCAGGGCGTCGGCCAGCTCGGCTCGCCCACCTTGGCGGCCTTCCACAGCGCGAAGTCGCGTGGATCGCGCTTGCGGTCCTCGCCGACCGAGTCCCCCGCCGGCAACATGCCGTCGATCCGCTGGCCCGACAGTGACCCGTAGCCCGGGAAGGACCGGACGTCGAAGTAGACGTCGCCGTCGGCCGCATAGGCGTGACCCGAGTCGATCAGCCGCCGCATCAGCGTGATCATCTCGGGAATGTGACCGGTGGCGCGCGGCTCGGCGGTCGGCGAAAGGCAGCCCAGAGTCTGGTAGCCGTCGCGGAAGGCCTGCTCGAAGAGCGCCGCGTGTGCCCACCAGGGACGTCCGGCCGCGGCTGCCTTGGCGATGATCTTGTCGTCGATGTCGGTGACGTTGCGGATCAGGACGACGTCATGGCCACCGACGGTCAGCCAGCGCCGCAGGATGTCGAAGTTCAGGCCCGAACGCAGGTGGCCTATGTGCGGCGCGCCCTGCACCGTGGCACCACAGAGATAGATCGACGCCCGTCCGGGTTCGAGCGGGACGAAGTCCCGCACCGTCCTGGTCGCTGTGTCGTACAGCCTGAGCGTCACCGGGTAATCCTACGGACAATCCGGGGCCCGGCGTACCGCGATAGCCAGGTCGATCAGTAGGCGACGACGTGGGTAGGCGTCACCCGCACGACCACGCGGATGTTGTCGGTGCCCTCGTCGCCGGTGTAGGTCTCGTGCGTGTAGAGCTGGGACAGCCGCTCGACCAACGCGGGGCCGCCGTCGGTCGTCATGCTGACGGAGCCGCGGACCTCGACGTAGCGGTAGGGGTCGTCCCGGTCCAGAATCAGGACGCTGGCGCGGGGGTCCCTGAGCCAGTTGGTCTCCTTCTTACGGCCCTGAATCGTGCACAGCAGGATGTCGTTGCCGTCGTAGGTCGCCCAGAGCACCGAGGTCTGCGGCGAGCCGTCGGTGTTGCTGGTTGCGACCACCACGAAGTTGGCGTTATCGAGCAGCGTCTTGGCCACCGCCGGCAATTCCGTCATGGTCGAGAGCCTACGGTGCGCACGTACCCATAGGATTGGCTGCCATGCATCCGGAAGCGCTTCGTCCAGAGTCCGTCCTGGTTTCCGCCGGCCGCCCCGAGCGGCATCCGGACGAGCCGATGAACCAGCCGGTCGTGCTCTCCTCCACCTTCCACGCCGGTGGTGACCGTCCGTACGGGCGAGAGGGCAACGACACGATCACCGCGCTCGAGACGGCGCTCGGCGCCCTCGATGGTGGGACCGCCACCACCTTCTCGTCGGGGATGGCCGCGAGCACGGCACTGATCGAGGGCCTGCCGGTCGGCTCCGTGGTGGTGCTGCCCAGCAGCTTCTTCAACTACCACCGGACGTTGCTCGACGACCAGGTTCGGCTCGGCCGGCTGTCGTTGCGCACCGTCGACATCCTCGACACGGAGGCGACCACAGCCGGCCTCGACGGAGCGTCCCTGTTGTGGTTGGAACTCCCGACCAACCCGATGCTCGCCGTACCGGACCTGCCGGCGCTGGCCGCCGCTGCTCGTACCCACGGCGTAGTGAGCGTGGTCGACGCGACCCTGGCCACGCCGCTGGGTATTCGGCCGCTGGAGCACGGCGTCGACATCGTGATGCACTCGGCAACCAAGTGGATAGCCGGTCACAGCGACCTGGTGATGGGCGTGCTGACCGCCCGCGACGAGAAGGTGGCCCAGCGGATCCGGAACCGGCGCACACTCACCGGCGCGGTTCCGGGTGCCCTGGAGGCCTACCTCGCGCTGCGCGGGCTCCGGACGCTGGCCGTTCGCCTGGAGCGCGCCTGCGCCAACGCTGCCGTACTGGCCGAGCGCCTCGATGCACACCCGGCAGTGCGAACGGTGCACTACCTCGGCCGGCCCGACCACCCGCAGGCGGATCGCATCGCCATGTTGCTCGACAACCACGGTGGGCTGGTCTCCTTCGAGCTGGAGTCGGTCGAGCGCGCGGATCGGCTGTGCGCGGCCGTCCGGCTGATCAGCCACGCGACAAGCCTGGGCGGCGTCGAGTCGCTGATCGAGCGTCGCGGCGGTTACCCGGGCGAGGCCGCCCAGGGCACGCCGGCGACGCTGGTGCGGTTGTCAGTGGGTATCGAGCACGTCGAAGATCTCTGGACGGATCTGGCGCGGGCTCTCGGCTGAGCTTCGGTGTTTCAGCTGCGCGGTGTTCGGTTGCGCTGTTCAGCTGTCCGGCGGGTGTTTCAGGTGCGCGTTCAGCGGACGATCAGGGCGGTCGCCATGGCAGCGATGCCCTCGCCGCGGCCGGTCAACCCGAGGCCATCGGTGGTCGTCGCGGACAGGGTGACCGGAGCTCCGACGACATCGCTCAACAGCGCCTCGGCATCCATTCGACGCGGCCCCAGCTTGGGGCGGTTGCCGATCAGCTGCACCACCACGTTGCCCACCGTCCAGCCGGCGTCACGGAGCCTGCGCACCACCTCGCTGAGCAGTTCGATGCCGGACGCGCCGGCCAGCGCCGGGTCGGAAATCCCGAAGACGGCGCCGAGGTCACCAAGGCCCGCCGCCGAGAGCAGGGCATCGCAAGCCGCGTGACAGACCACGTCCCCGTCCGAATGCCCGGCGCAACCATCCGTGTCCGGCCAGAACAGGCCGGCTATCCAACACTCCCGACCGGGTTCGACCGGGTGCACATCCACCCCGACGCCCACTCTCGGCAGACCGGTCACCGCGTCACCAGCAACTGTGCGAGTGCGAGGTCGTGCGGAGTGGTGATCTTGAACGCCGCGGGTGAGCCCGGCACGGTATGCACCACGTACCCGGCGGCTTCCATCACGCCGGCATCGTCGGTGATCTCGTGGAGCCCCTGGTCGAGGGCGGCACGATGTGCGCTGAGCAGAGCTGACCGCCGGAAGCCTTGCGGCGTCTGAACCGCCCTCAGTTCGGAACGGTCGAGGGTGCCCGTGACGAGTCCGGACGGGTCGACGCGCTTGATGGTGTCGGGAACCGGAAGGACCGGGATCACGGCGTCCGCTCCCTGCCGCAAAGCCGCGACCACCGAGCCGATCACGCCAGCCGGAACCAATGGGCGTGCGGCGTCGTGGATGAGAACAAATTCGGTCTCGCCAGGGAGAGCTGCCAGTCCGGAACGGACCGACTGCTGCCTGCTGATTCCCCCTGGGACGACCACCACCCGGTCGCCGAGCCGCTCAGCCAGCGCCGTCGCCTGAGCTGAGCCAACGCCGGGTTCCGCGGGAGCGACGATCACCACGCTCGAGACGTCAGGGTGCTCGTTGAAGGCATCCACTGCCCAGTCGAGTATCGGTCGGCCCTGTAGGGCCACGAAGGCCTTGGGAATTCCAGCGCCAAGCCGCTCGCCAGAGCCAGCAGCGACGATCACGACGGCAACGGTCATAGCGCGGACGGTATCCGAGGCCCTAACGAATAATGCGGCCCGGGAGTAACCCGGGCCGCATTGACGACGTTATGCGACGGCTTCGGCGAGCACCTCGTCGAGAACGAGTTCCGCCTTGTCCTCATTGGTGCCTTCGGCCAGCGCCAATTCGCTTACGAGGATCTGACGGGCCTTTGCTAGCATCCGCTTCTCGCCGGCGGAAAGTCCACGGTCCTTCTCGCGCCGCCAGAGATCACGAACCACCTCGGCGACTTTGTTCACGTCGCCCGAGGCGAGCTTCTCGCCGTTCGCCTTGTAGCGACGGGACCAGTTCGTCGGCTCCTCGGTGTGGGGCGCACGAAGCACCTCGAACACCCGGTCCAATCCCTCTTGACCGACAACGTCTCGCACACCGACAATCTCGGCATTATCGGCAGGGACGCGAACCGTTAAATCGCCCTGCTGAACTTTGAGTACGAGATAAAGACGGTCCTTCCCTGCGACGACGCGCGTCTCGATTGCCTCGATTTTGGCAGCGCCATGGTGCGGATAAACTACAGTCTCGCCGACCTCAAAAGTCATAGAGGCAACCCCTTCCGGTGACTCAAGGATAACACGTGGCCCCGACACGCCGAGAGTGCTCGTCGGCTGCCTGAATCCGGCCGTGTGGTATCAACCCATCGCGGTTCAGGCACAGCCAGCGCCCTATTCGTCACGGCCACGAGCCGGATCGCTAGGCTGGACCTGGTTGCCCGATCGCTCGACCTCAGCCGGCTGGGACGACCCGCGAGCACCGCACGTGCGGACTGGTGTTGAGCATCGCACGACCGGACAGGTCAGAGGAGTAACCGTGGGCAGCGAGACGCGCAAACGTAGGGGTTCACTGCGTCGGCTGGGTGCCGGCCTGGTGGCGAGTGCCGCTGCCGCGGCGTTGCTCACCGGCTGCGCGGCCGGACAGGTCGCCCAGACGGTGGACCAGTACCCGGTCGTCGACGGCGCCGCGGGCAACGCTGGGCAGCTCCTGATCCGCAATGCGGGCATCGCGCCGCCGTCAGGGATCAACGGGTACGCCAAGGGCGGCACGGCGACACTCCAGCTAGTGGTCGTCAACGGCACCAACAAGGACGACCAGCTCGTCTCGGCCAGTTCACCGGTCGCGGGCGGCGTGGTGTTGAGCGCGGCGGGGCTTCCCGAGGGCATTAGCGCCGCGACGTCGCGCGAGTCCGCCAGCGTGTCCCTGTCGCCGAGCAGCACGGTCACCGGCACCCCCGCTGCCAAGGGATCCGCGTCCGGGGCGCGGACCTCGGCCAGCCGGTCCGCTCCCGCGGCTCCCGCGGCATCGGGGGCCGGCACCGGTACGCCGATCGGGGTACGCGCGGACCAGGTCGTACAGGTCGGTTTCAGTGTGGTGGGGCCGAACATCGTCCTGACCGGCCTGAACTCTGCCCTGCTGCCCTCGCAGACGGTGCCGATGACGTTCAGGTTCGCCAGCGGCGCCTCGCTCAGCCTCGCGCTTCCGGTGAAGCTCAGCAGCGCATCACCGTCGCGGCCGGTTGTCAGTGCGGCAACCGCGCCCAACGAGTAACAGTTCCGGCGCTCGCCAGTCGCCGCACGGCGTGGCAGGCGGAACGGGACCGGCCGGCGGCGTGGCCCCCGTTCTGTCGGCGGCACCCGGTAGCGTCGCCCGCGTGACCAAGCCGTCGGGGACCTCAGCCGCCAAGCAGCAGGCCAAGCGCGCTCCGACGTCCTACGCCTGCACCGAATGCGGCATGACGTCGATCCGCTGGGTCGGCCGCTGCCCCGAATGCCAGGCCTGGGGCACCATGGCCGAAGAGGGTGCGCGCGCTCCCGCCCTGGCGATGCCGGCGCTGGTGACACCCCGAAACGCTGCCCAGTCCATCAGCCGGCCGGATGTGACTGTCGCCAAGGCGAGGCCGACCGGTATCGCCGAACTCGACCGCGTTCTCGGTGGCGGCCTGGTACCCGGCGCGGTGCTGTTGCTGGCCGGCGAGCCAGGGGTCGGCAAGTCCACGCTCCTCCTCGAGGTCGGTCAGAAGTTCGCCCAGCAGAACGGCTCCCCGGCCCTCATCGTGACCGGCGAAGAGTCCACCTCGCAGGTGCGGGCCCGTGCTGAGCGAACCCATACGATGCACGCCGAGCTGTTCCTGGCCGCCGAGAACGACCTCGGCGCGGTGCTCTCCCACCTGGACGAGGTCAAGCCCGGGCTGCTGATCCTCGACTCCGTGCAGACCATCGCCTCCTCCACGGTGGACGGTGTCGTGGGCGGCGTTCCACAGATCAGGGCCGTCACCGCGGCCATCACCGCGGTCGCGAAGGAGCGGGGCATCGCCACCGTCCTGGTCGGGCACGTCACCAAGGACGGTTCCATTGCCGGGCCGCGGGCCTTGGAACACCTCGTCGACGTGGTGCTGTACTTCGAAGGCGACCGGCACACCTCGTTGCGCATGCTGCGCGCGATCAAGAACCGCTATGGGGCCACGGACGAGGTCGGTTGCTTCGAGATGCACGAAGAGGGCATCGACGAGCTGGCCGACCCGTCCGGGCTGTTCGTCAGCAACCGCGACATCGCCGTACCGGGGACCTGCGTGACGGTTACGGTGACGGGGCGCCGGCCGCTGCTGTCCGAAGTGCAGTCCCTCGTCGCCGCGTACAGCAGTGCCGGGTCCGCCCGCCGGTCCGTCACCGACCTGGACGCGTCCCGGGTGAACATGCTGCTCGCCGTGCTGGGCCGGCATGCCGGCGTCCAGCTCGGCGACCGAGATGTGTACGCGGCCAGCGTCGGCGGCATCAAGATCACCGAGCCGTCGGTGGATCTGGCCGTGCTGCTCGCCATCGCGTCGGCGGCGAAGGACATCGCCCTGCCCAGCACCCTGTGTGCCATCGGGGAGGTCTCCTTGACCGGCGACATCCGGCGCGTCAGCAGTGTGCAGCGACGGTTGAGCGAGGCGGGCCGGTTGGGCTTCCGCAAGGCGCTGGTGCCGCAGGGGTCGGACTGGTCCCACATCGCCGGCATGAAGGTGATCGAGGTGCCGACCGTCTCGAAGGCCTGGGACTTCGTGGCTCAGTTGTGACCCCCTCGCGACACCGCCGCAGACACGGGTGTAAGCCGTGGCTCATAGAATGTCTGGCAGGTTCAAGATCATTCTGAGGAGAGTCAGTTCGTGGCAGTTAGTGATCGCGATGAGGTGCTGCGGTCTGTGCTCGCGTCACTGGCTCCCGGCACAGACATTCGTGACGGCCTCGAGCGCATTCTTCGTGGCAACACCGGCGCGCTGATCGTCCTGGGCAGTGACAAGACGGTCGACTCGCTGTGCACCGGCGGGTTCCCGATCGACATCGAGTTCGCGGCAACCGGGCTCCGGGAGCTGGCGAAGATGGACGGCGCCGTCGTGCTGAGTACGGACCTCTCGCGCATCGTGCGCGCCGCCACCCACCTGATGCCCGACCCCGGCATCCCGACCGAGGAATCCGGCACCCGGCACCGCACCGCCCAGCGCGTGGCGCAGCAGACCGGGTACCCGGTGATCTCGGTGTCCCAGTCGATGAAGATCATCAGCCTCTACCTCGGGGCACGCAGACACGTCTTGGAGAATTCGACATCCCTGCTGTCCAGGGCGAACCAGGCCGTCGCCACGCTCGAGCGGTACAAATCCCGGCTGGACGAGGTCTCGCAGACCCTGTCCGCGCTGGAGATCGAAGACCTGGTCACCGTCCGGGACGCCACCGCGGTGTCGCAGCGGCTCGAGATGGTCAGCCGGATCGCCGACGAGATCTCCGGTTACGGCGCGGAACTCGGCACCGACGGGCGGCTGCTCTCGCTGCAGCTGGAAGAGCTGATGGCCGGCGTGGGCAGCGACCGGGAACTCATCGCGCAGGACTACCTGCCGGCCAGCCGCCGCAACCGCACGGTGGAGCAGGCGTTGGACGACCTGGCCCAGCTGTCCGCGGCGGAGCTGCTGGATCTTTCCAGTGTCGCCAAGGCGTTGGGGTATCCCGCCGCGCCCGAGACGTTGGACGCGACCGTGAGCCCACGCGGGTACCGGTTGCTGTCGCGCGTTCCCCGGCTGCCCAACATGGTGCTCACCCGGATCGTTGAGCACTTCGGCAGCCTGCAGAAGGTGCTGGCCGCCACGGTCGACGAACTGCAGAACGTCGAAGGCGTCGGCGATGCCCGGGCACGATCCATCCGCGAGGCGCTGTCCCGGCTGGCCGACGCATCCATCATCGAGCGCTACACGTAGCAGCCGATGCACGACCCCGACTTTCGCACCGAGCCCGCCCCGGGCGCACTGACGCCCCTGGCCGAGATCGTCAGCGGGTGGTTCACCGAGTCCGCCCGCAACCTTCCGTGGCGTCACCCCGGAACCACGGCATGGTCGGTCCTGGTCAGCGAGGTGATGCTCCAGCAGACGCCGGTGAGCCGCGTCCTGCCGGTGTACGAGCAATGGCTGGGACGCTGGCCGACGCCCGCCGCACTGGCTGCAGACTCCGCTGGGGAGGCCGTGCGGCTGTGGGGCAAACTCGGCTACCCGCGACGGGCGCTGCGACTGCACGCCTGTGCCGTCGCGATCACCCGCGAGCACGGCGGGGTAGTGCCGGACGGTCTCACTGAGCTGTTGTCACTGCCCGGCGTCGGCGAGTACACCGCGCGCGCCGTCCAGGCATTCGCATACGGCAGGCGGGCAGCCGTGGTGGACACCAACGTCCGGCGGGTGCTGGCCCGGGCAGTGGGCGGTCAGGCCCAGGCCGGTCCGCCGTCGACGACCAGGGACCTGGCCGCCATGGAGGCTGTCCTGCCGGACGCTGACACCGCTGCCGCCCTCTTCTGCGCGGCGATGATGGAACTGGGCGCTGTCGTGTGCACGTCCGCCTCGCCGTCCTGTGCGTCGTGCCCCGTACTTGGCGTGTGCGCCTGGTGGCTGGCGGGCTCGCCTGCCTACCACGGCCCGGTCGCCAGGCCGCAACGCTTCGCCGGCACCGACCGCCAGGTCCGGGGGCTGCTGATGGACGTGCTCCGCTCCGCTCACCACCCGGTTCCGCAGAGCGCGCTCGACGTGGTGTGGCCGGTGGATGCCCAGCGGCAGCGAGCACAGGACGCCCTGGTGGCGGATGGGCTCATCGATCCGCTGCCGGACGGCCGCTTCGCGCTGCCGGCATAACCACCGGTCGGTTCGACGCCCGGCCGGCCCAACGGCCGCGCGGGCTCCCAACAGCCCGCTGAGGCCTGAGCGCACCAGCTGAGAACAGCAGCAGGCCCCGGTCAGTCGGAAACTGACCGGGGCCTGCGGTGCGCTGTGCGGAGTTACTCGACCGTGCCCACCGTCTCGGTGGGCGGCGCGTCCGGAACGATCAGGTTGGCCTTGAGCTCACCCCGGAAGGTGAACTGCTCCTTGCCATCCTCGCCGATGTTGGTGTCTACCACCACGATCTGGCCGGCACCGAGCTCACCGAACAGGATCTTCTCGGACAGGGCGTCCTCGATTTCGCGCTGAATGGTCCGGCGCAACGGCCGGGCACCCAGTACGGGGTCGTAGCCACGCTTGGCCAGCAGCGCCTTGGCCGCGGACGTGAGTTCCATGCCCATGTCCTTGTTGCGCAGCTGCGTGTCCACCCGGGCCGCCATGAGGTCGACGATCTCGACGATCTCGGCCTCGGACAGCTGGTGGAACACCACGATGTCATCGATACGGTTCAGGAACTCAGGCCGGAAGTGCTGCTTGAGCTCGTCGTTGACCTTCTGCTTCATTCGGTCGTAGTTCGACACATTGTCGTTCGACCCGGCGAAGCCGAGGCCACCCACCGACTTGGACGCATCGCGGGTACCGAGGTTCGTGGTCAGGATCAGCACCGTGTTCTTGAAGTCCACGATCCGGCCCTGGCCATCGGTCAACCGGCCGTCTTCAAGCACCTGCAGCAGCGTGTTGAACACATCCGGGTGGGCCTTCTCGACCTCGTCGAACAGCACGACCGAGAACGGCTTACGCCGAACCTTCTCGGTGAGCTGCCCACCCTCGTCGTAACCGACGTAGCCCGGAGGAGCACCGACCAGCCGAGAGACCGTGTACCGGTCGTGGAACTCCGACATGTCCAGCTGGATCAAGGAGTCGTCGTCACCGAACAGGAACTCGGCGAGCGTCTTGGCGAGCTCGGTCTTACCGACACCGGAGGGACCAGCGAAGATGAACGAGCCACCCGGGCGCTTCGGGTCCTTCAGGCCGGCCCGGGTACGCCGGATGGCCTGCGAGACGGCACGGATGGCGTCCTGCTGACCGATCACACGCCGGTGCAGCTCGTCTTCCATCCGCAGCAATCGCGCGGTCTCTTCTTCGGTCAGCTTGAACACCGGGATGCCGGTCCAGTTGGCCAGTACCTCGGCGATCTGCTCGTCGTCGACCTCAGCGACCACATCGAGGTCGCCGGCCTTCCACTCGCGCTCACGCTGAGCCTTGTCGTTGAGAAGGTTCTTCTCCTTGTCGCGCAAGGAGGCGGCCTTCTCGAAGTCCTGGGCGTCGATGGCCGATTCCTTGTCCCTGCGGACGTCGGCGATGCGGTCATCGAACTCGCGCAGGTCCGGCGGCGCGGTCATCCGGCGGATGCGCATCCGGGAACCGGCCTCGTCGATCAGGTCGATCGCCTTGTCCGGCAGGAAGCGGTCCGAGATGTAGCGGTCGGCGAGGCCGGCTGCCGCCACCAGGGCAGAGTCGGTGATCGAGACCCGGTGGTGCGCCTCGTAGCGGTCACGCAGACCCTTGAGGATCTCGATGGTGTGTGCCACCGAGGGCTCGGCCACCTGGACCGGCTGGAACCGGCGCTCCAGAGCGGCGTCCTTCTCGAAGTGCTTGCGGTACTCGTCCAACGTGGTGGCGCCGATGGTCTGCAGCTCGCCGCGGGCCAGCATGGGCTTGAGGATCGAGGCCGCGTCGATCGCGCCCTCGGCCGCACCGGCCCCGACGAGAGTGTGGATCTCGTCAATGAACATGATGATGTCGCCGCGCGTGCGGATCTCTTTGAGGACCTTCTTGAGCCGCTCTTCGAAGTCACCGCGGTAGCGCGAGCCCGCGACCAGCGAACTCAGGTCGAGCGTGTAGAGCTGCTTGTCCTTGAGGGTCTCGGGAACCTCGCTGCGCACGATGGCCTGCGCGAGGCCCTCGACGACGGCCGTCTTGCCGACGCCGGGCTCGCCGATCAGAACCGGGTTGTTCTTCGTGCGGCGGGACAGCACCTGCATCAGGCGCTCGATCTCTTTCTCGCGCCCGATGACCGGGTCGAGCTTGCCCTCACGGGCAGCCTGGGTCAGGTTGCGACCGAACTGATCCAGAACCAGGGACGTCGACGGGGTGCCCTCCTGGGCGGTGCCGCCGGTCGGCTCCTTGGACTGGTACCCGTTGAGCAGCTGGATGACCTGCTGGCGAACCCGGTTGAGGTCCGCGCCCAGCTTCACCAGCACCTGTGCGGCCACGCCTTCACCCTCACGGATGAGGCCCAGCAGGATGTGCTCGGTACCGATGTAGTTGTGACCCAGCTGAAGCGCCTCGCGCAGGGAAAGCTCGAGGACCTTCTTGGCCCGGGGGGTGAAAGGTATGTGGCCGGACGGGGCCTGCTGGCCCTGGCCGATGATCTCTTCTACCTGCTGACGCACTGCCTCCAGCGAGATGCCGAGAGACTCCATGGCCTTGGCCGCGACGCCCTCGCCCTCGTGGATCAGGCCGAGCAGGATGTGCTCGGTACCGATGTAGTTGTGGTTGAGCATCCGGGCCTCTTCTTGGGCCAGGACGACAACCCGACGCGCTCGGTCGGTAAATCGTTCAAACATGCCGTTTCTCCTTACCGCTCGGCACAGTCACTGCCTGGACTCACCGTGCGAGGTTGACTCTAGTCGCTATAACGACGGGAGCCGGGCGTCGATGCCCACATCCGCTGACAGCGAACTGGCCAAGGGATGAACAACGTCGACCCGCGTCGACGGGCTGAACGTAGGAAAGCTTCCGCCGACGCCTACTTCAACGGCGCTGCGGACGGGGTTATGCCTGGTTGCGCAGCCGTACCCGCCGGCCCGCGGTGGTCGTGCCGCTGTACCGGTCGACCGCGTCGTCACACCGCACCCCGGTTACACAGCACCCCGGTCGGAGAATGCACAAGGCCGCCAAGGCAAATGCCCCAGCGGCCGTGCCGTGCTCAGGTGTCCGATTGGCGTAACCTGCACAACCAGAAGTCAATTGGCAGAATTGTACGCCTCAAGGATGCTGCCGGGGATCCGGCCACGCTCGGACACCTTGTGGCCGTTCTTGCGAGCCCATTCACGCACCGCCTGAGTCTGCTCGCGGTCGATTCGCGCGCCACCACCGCGGCCGGGCCGGCTGGTTGAGTTCGGGCGCGCGGCGCCGCGCGAGGACCGGCGGGCGTGGCCGACAAAGGGAGCCAGCGCCTCGCGCAATTTACCAGCGTTCTCCGCTGAGAGATCGATCTCATATCCAGAACCGTCGAGGCCGAAGGCGACTGTTTCAGTGGCGGTGCCACCATCGAGGTCGTCAACGAGTAGAACCTGGATCTTCTGGGCCATCGGGAATCCAATCTGAAGGGCGTTAAGGCGCTAAGTCAAGAACCTTGGGCCTATTAAAGCATCCGGACCCCGACCGAGTACCACTGGAATCGCTGACACGTCCGCTAGAGAGGCTTGAGGAGCGGGAATAGGATGGTTTCGCGAATTCCCTTACCTGAGAAGAGGCCCAGCAACCGGTCCACCCCCAAGCCCATTCCTCCCGTCGGCGGCATGCCGAACTCGAGCGCCTGCAGGAAGTCCTCGTCCAGTTCCATCGCCTCGGGATCACCTGCCGCCGCCGCGAGCGACTGTTCCACGAGTAGCCGCCGCTGCTCCACCGGATCGGCCAATTCTGAGTAGCCCGGCGCGATCTCGACCCCGCCGATCACCAGGTCCCACGCTTCCGCCAGGCGCGAGTCCGTGCGGTGCGGCCGGGTGAGGGGACGAACCGACCTGGGGTAGTCGCAGACGAATGTGGGTTGAATGAGAGTGTGCTCCACCAGCTTCTCGTATAACTCCAGAACAATCTCCCCAACACCCCAGTCGTCCTTGAGTGTGACGTTCCGGGCAGCTGCCAGGGTGCGCAGGTGCGCCGGATCGTCATCCGGCGTCACCCGCTCGCCGAGAGCGTCCGAGACCAGATCGAACACCGACGCCCACTGCCACGAGCCTGCGAGATCAATTTCTACGCCGTCCGGCGTGCGAGGCGTGTCGACTCCGGCCGCCGCCGCCGCATCCACAATCATCTGGCGCGTCCACGTGGCGACGGAGTGGTAATCGCCATACGCCTCGTACGCCTCAAGCATCGTAAATTCGGCCGAATGGGTGGAGTCGATGCCTTCATTGCGGAACGTCTTGCCGATCTCATAGACCCGATCGACGCCCCCTACCACAACGCGCTTGAGATACAACTCCGGGGCGATTCGCAGCGACATCGGCTGGTCGAATGCATTGAGGTGGGTAGAAAAGGGCCGGGCCGCCGCACCGCCGTGGACCGACTGCAGAACCGGGGTCTCGACCTCGACGAATCCCAGCCCACTGAGCGTGCTACGGATCGAGGACAGCACGTGCGACCGCATGAGCACCATCCGCCGCGCCTCGGGACGGACGATCAGGTCCACATATCGCTGGCGTACCCGGCTCTCTTCGCTCATGGGCTTATGCGCGACCGGCAGGGGCCGCAGCGCCTTCGCTGTCATGCGCCAGGAATCCGCCAGTACGGATAACTCGCCTCGGCGCGACGAAATCACTTCGCCGGTGATGAAGACCTGGTCGCCCAGGTCGACGTCGGACTTCCACTGTGCCAACGCCTCCGCGCCGACCCGATCGGCCGACAGCATGGCCTGCAACTCGACGCCGTTCTCGCGAAGAGTGGCGAAGCACAGCTTGCCGGTATTGCGAACGAAGATCACCCGCCCGGTGATGCCGACCTGCCGCCCCGTCTCGGCGCCTGCGGGCAGGTCCAGGAACTCCTGCCGGATGTCCGCGAGGCTGTCGGTCCGAGCCACCGTGACCGGAAAGGGCGCCCGGTCCGGGTCGGCCATCAGCCGGTCGTACTTCGCCCTTCTGATCTGTACCTGCTCGGGTAGGTCGTCGGGGGTGTCATCGGGGGTGTCGTCGTCACTGATGTCGCTCACCCCGCCACTTTATCGGCGAGCACTGAACCGGCTCACGTGGCCGCTGACGAAGTCATGGTGAAGCTGACGAATGTCATGGTGAACTTGCCCGCGGGAACACTTCCGACGGTGGCGCGCGGACGGAGAGGATGACGCCATGACGATGAACGGCGCGCGCGGAGCGGGAGAGCGAATCGGGTGAGTGTGCTGATGAACGAGCCGGCACCGACGGAGCTGGCCGCCTACGACCTGGTGGGCGACCTCTACGGCGCCCTGCGGAGCTGGCGGCAGCTGATCTTTCCCAGCGTGTTCCTGATCTACCTGTTCCAGACCGGCTCCGGTGTCATCCAGCACACGGACGGGGTGGGCACCGTTGCCGGCATGGCGGTGCTCGCCGCGTTCTGCGGGTGCTACGTCCTGGCCATGGCTGCCGGACGCGGTGGCCGGCATGACGTCTTCTGGCGGTACTACGCCACGATGCTCGTCCTCTGCGCCGTCGAGCTGCCGTTCGCGCACGAGGACGCGTTCGTGATGCTGATCTACGTGGCGGTGCTGTCCGTGGCGGCCCGGTACCTACGTTCGATACCGGTGATCGTGGCGATGATGGCCATCGCGGCGTTCGTGCCGCCGTTGGTACGGTCCTGGCATGCCTCGCTGAGCTGGGACACGTCCCTGCCCATCGGCATCGTGTCGCTGGCCATGTTCGGATTCTTCGCGGTGCTGCGGTCCAACGAGGCGCTGGCCGATGCCAGATCCGAGGTGGCCCGGCTTGCCGCCGAGAACGAGCGTGCCCGGATCGCCAGGGACCTGCACGACCTGCTCGGTCACTCACTGACGACGATCACCGTCAAGGCCGGCCTGGCCAAGCGACTCGCCCTGGTCGACCCCGACCGGGCGGTGGCCGAGATCGGCGAGGTCGAGGAGCTCACCCGCCGGACGCTTGCCGACGTGCGCGCGGCGGTCAGCGGCTACCGCGACATCACCTTGGCCAACGAGCTGGCTGCTGCCCGGGAACTCCTGCGAGCCGCCGGCATCACCGCGGAGCTACCGGGCGCCGTCGATTCGATCGTCCAGCCGGATGCGGAGCTGTTCGCCTGGGTGGTGCGGGAGGGCGTGACGAACGTGGTCCGGCACTCCCGAGCGCGCACCTGCCGCGTAGTGCTCGGCCAGCGCTACGTCGAGATCACCGACGACGGCATCGGTGGCGCAGGTACCGGTGGCCCGGGCATCGGTGGCGACGGCATCCGCGATGACGGCATCCGCGATGACGACAAGTGCGGCAACGGCCTGACCGGGCTGTCCGAACGGGCAGTCGAGGCCGGCGCCCAGCTCACCGTGGGTCCCCGCGGAACCGGTCCAGGCTGGCGGCTGCGCGTCGAGTTCGCCGACACGACCGGTTCACTCCCCACTCCCGCGCCGGAGAGAACTGGATGACCGTCCGGCTGCTGCTCGCCGACGACCAGGCCCTGGTGCGCTCTGCCCTGGCCGCTCTGCTGAGCCTGGAGTCCGACTTCGAGGTGGTGGCCGAGGTCGGCCGCGGCGACGAGGTGGTGGCCGCGGCCAGCCGGCACCGGCCCGATGTCGCGCTGCTCGACATCGAGATGCCGGGGCTGGACGGGCTGGCGGCCGCGGCCGCACTGGCGCACGAGACACCGGACGTCCGGGTCATCATTCTGACCACCTTCGGACGTCCCGGCTACCTGCGCCGGGCGATGGAATCCGGCGCGCTGGGGTTCGTGGTCAAGGACGCGCCGGCCGAGCAACTGGCCGACGCCGTCCGCCGGGTGGCGCAGGGACAGCGGGTCGTCGATCCAGCTCTGGCGGCGGCGACCTTGGCGGGTGGGCGCTCACCGCTGACCGGCCGGGAACGAGATGTCCTGGTCGCCTCGCAGCACGGCGCGACGGTGGCCGACATCGCTACCAAGCTGTTCCTCTCCGAAGGCACCGTCCGCAACTACCTGTCGGCGGCCATTGCGAAGACCGGGGTCCGCAACCGGGTCGAGGCATACCAGGCCGCCGAGGAACGCGGCTGGCTGTGAAGCGGTGCCCAGCTGGTCAGAGTGCTCAGCGGCTCGCTCGGTCGACCGGCGGCTCGCTAGGGTCGGCGCCATGAGTGCCTCCGATGCCGAGAACCTGCCCGGCTCCAGCTACGCCCGGTCCTTCGGATCCGAGGCAGCACGCTACGCCGCGGCGCGGCCCGGTTACGCCGACGCAGCCATCGATCACGCGCTGCGGGGCATCCGAACAGCCGGTGCCTCCCTGGTGGGTATCTCTTCGGGCGATCAAGCCTCGCGAATTCTCGACCTCGGCGCAGGCACCGGAAAGCTCACAGCGTCCCTGATCGGCCGGGCGGACGAGATCGTCGCGGTCGAGCCGGACGCGGAGATGCTGGCCGAACTCAGGCACCTGGTCCCACAGGCCACCGCTCTGAAAGGCTCGGCGGAGCGGATTCCGTTGCCCGACCAGTCCGTCGACGCCATTCTGGTGGGGCAGGCGTTCCACTGGTTCGGCCGCCCGCAGGCCGACCGCGAGTTCGCCCGGGTGCTGCGTCCGGGCGGGATCGTCGGCCTGATCTGGAACTTGCCCGACCAGTCGGTGGAGTGGATTCCGAAGCTGTACCTGGCCACCAAGCGGGAGCCGCTGCCATGGTCAGCGGTCTTCGAAGAGCTGGATCAATCGCTGTTCACCACTGCCGAGGAGACCTGGTTCGACACCGCCCACCAGCTGGACGGACCCGCTGCACTGTCGGACCTGGTGCACACCTGGAGCTGGGTGATCACGATGCCGGCGGGCGAGCGTGCCGCGATCAAGGAGCGGTTACGGGTGCTGGTCGCGCGGTACGCCGAACTGCAGGGGCCGACCGTCCTGATGCCGCAGCGGACGAAGGTGGTGCGTCAGGTGTTGCGCTCGTAGATCAACCGGAGCCCGACCAGCGTCAGGTCCGGCTCGTGCCGGCTGACCGTTTCGGCATGCTCCACCACCAGCGGCGCCAGGCCGCCGGTGGCGATGACCTCGACGGACTCGGGCGCCGACGGCACCAGGGTCACGGCGATCCTGCGGACCAGGCCGTCGACCTGACCGGCGAAGCCGTAGATGATGCCTGACTGCAGCGCCTCGACGGTGTTCTTACCGATCGGCGAGCGCGGCGCGACCAGCTCGACCTTGCGCAACTGGGCGGCCCGGGCGGCGAGCGCGTCCAGTGAGATCTCGATGCCCGGCGCCAGCGCTCCGCCGAGGAACTCACCCCGGCCGCTGACCACGTCGAAGTTCGTCGAGGTGCCGAAGTCGACCACGATGGCCGGGCCGTTCACCAGGTGGAAGGCGGCCAGGGTGTTGACGATCCGGTCCGCGCCGACCTCTTTGGGGTTGTCGAACTGCAGGGCGACCCCGGTCTTGATGCCGGGCTCCACCAGTACGGTCGGAACCTCGGGCCAGTACCGGCTCAGCATGGTGCGCAGCTCGCGCAGCGCGGCCGGCACCGTGGAGCAACCCACGATGCCGGTGACGGGCAGCTCGCGCAGCAGTCCGGTGAAGGTCAACATCAGCTCGTCCGCGGTGTGGCGGGCATCGGTCTTCACCCGCCAGGAATGGACGATCTTGTCGCCGTCGAACGCGCCCAGGACGGTGTTGGTGTTGCCGATGTCGATGGCCAGCAGCATCAGACGTCGTCCCCGCCGGTCAGGTCAGCACTCGGGTCGGTACTCGGGTCGGCACTCAGGTCCAAGCCGATGTCCAGTACCGGCGCGGAGTGGGTGAGGGCACCGACGGCAAGGTAGTCCACGCCGGTCGCGGCGACATCGGCGGCCACGGCCAGGCTGAGGCCGCCGGAGGCTTCCAGCCGGACGTCGTCGCGTCCCTCGGCCAGCGCCACGCAGGTCCGCAGGTCCGCCAGCGACATGTTGTCGAGCAGGATCAGCTCCGCGCCGGCTTCCAGCGCCTCGGCGCACTGCTCGGGAGTGTCGACCTCGACCTCGACGGGCAGCTCCGGCGCCGCCGCCCGGACCAGCTCGTACGCCCGGCGCACCGAGCCCGCCGCGGCCACGTGGTTGTCCTTGATCAGCGCCGCGTCGGACAGCGACATCCGGTGATTCACTCCCCCGCCGCAGCGCACCGCGTACTTCTCCAGCACGCGCAGGCCGGGCATCGTCTTGCGGGTGTCGCGGATCTGCGCCTTGGAGCCCCGCACCGTGTCGGCCCACACCCGGGTCAGGGTGGCGATTCCGGACAGGTGGGTGAGCAGGTTCAGCGCCGTGCGCTCGGCCGTCAGCAGATCCTGGACGGGGCCGGTGGCCGACAGCAGCGGCTGTCCGACGCTCACGATGTCGCCGTCGGAGGCCAGCAGCTCGACCTGGACCCGGCCCTGCCCCACCGTCGCGAATACGAAGGCCGCGACGGGCAGACCGGCGACCACCCCGGCCTCGCGCGGTACGGCGTCCGCCCGGCCCTGCTGGCCGGCCGTGATGGTGGCCATCGTGGTGATGTCGGGGCCGTCGGCGAGATCCTCGGCCAGCGCGCGCCCGACGACCTCGGCCACGGTGGCGGAGCTCAGCCCGGCCGCCGCGATGGCGGCGGTGATCGCGGGATCGAGCCGCGCGTCGGGATCGTGGAAGGAGCTGGTCATCTACTCGGCCTTCGCTGACGTCGGATGGCGGCCTGAAGTTGTCTGATCGGAAGCTGTCCGATTGGGCGCTGTCCGATTGGACGCTGTACGGATCGGAGCTGTCTGATCGGGCTGTGCGATCGGGGTGTAGTCAGCCACCATGCTGCCGTCGGGTCCGAGCCGCACGTCGAGGTGGCCGCGCCAGTTCTCGTCGTCCCGGTCGGGATGGTCCTCACGCCAGTGCGCGCCGCGGGTCTCGGTACGCCGTGCCGCGGCGGTGACCAGCGCGCTGGCGACGGTGAGCAGGTTCGTCGCCTCCCACGACTCGGTGTCGGGGTCGCTGCCGCGCTGGGCGGAGAGCTTGCGCAGTGCCGTCCCGGCCCGCGCCAGGCCAGCCGCGTCCCGCATCACGCCGGCGTCGGCGGACATCTCGCCCTGCACCTGCGCGCGGATGGCGGACGACACGACGGCCTTGTTCCGCAGGTCGATCCCGAGCTCGGGCAGCGGCGAGTCCGCGCGGATCTCGGCAAGCACGTCGTCGGCGATCCGGCGGCCGAACACCAGGCCCTCGAGCAGGGAGTTGGACGCCAGCCGGTTCGCCCCGTGCACCCCCGTGCAGGCCGCCTCGCCACAGGCGTAGAGCCCGGTTACCGACGTCCGGCCGCGCAGATCGGTGGCGATGCCCCCGGAGGCGTAATGGCAGGCGGGGGCCACCGGGATCAGCTGGTTGACCGGATCGATTCCCAGGGACGTCAGGGTCGCGAGGATGGTCGGGAACCGCACCCGCCACTTCTCCGCGCCGAACTGCCGGGCGTCCAGCCAGACGTGCTCGGCGCCCGTCTTCCGCATCCGGCGCAGGATCGCCTTCGCCACCACATCCCGCGGCGCCAGGTCGGCTAGCTCGTGCTGGCCCTGCATAAACGCGACCCCGCTGTCGTCGCGCAGGACGGCGCCCTCGCCGCGGACCGCCTCACTGACCAGCGGCTGCTGACCCGCCGCGGAGCCACCGAGCCAGAGGACGGTGGGATGGAACTGCACGAACTCCAGGTCGCGCACCACGGCGCCGGCCCGCAGCGCCGCCGCGACCCCGTCCCCGGTGGAGACCGGCGGGTTCGTGGTGGCCGCGTACACCTGCCCGATGCCGCCGGTGGCGAGCACGATGGCCCGCGCCCGCACCGCGCCGACACCGTCGAGCTGCCCCTCTCCCATCACGTGCAGGGTGACGGCGCCGACACCACCGGTGGAGGTCGGGGACAGGTCCAGCACCAGGGCGTGCTCGATGACCTCGATCCGGGCTGCGGCCAGGACGGCCGCGACCAGTGCGCGCTCGATCTCGGCACCCGTGGCGTCCCCGCCGGCATGGGCGATCCGGTCCTTGTGGTGGCCGCCCTCGCGGGTCAGCGACAGCCGCCCGTCGCCGGCCCGGTCGAACCTGGTGCCGAGCTCGATCAGCTCACGGACCGCGGTGGGGCCCTCGTCCACCAGCACCCGGACGGCGGCCTCGTCGCAGAGCCCGACTCCGGCGATCAGGGTGTCGCTCAGATGCTCGTCCGCGGTGTCGTCGTCACCGAGCGCGGCCGCGATGCCGCCCTGCGCCCAGCGGGTGGAACCGGCGGCGAGGACGTCCTTGGTCACCACCATCACCCGCAAGCCGCCGGCGGCTATCCGCAGCGCGGTGGTCAGGCCGGCGATTCCCGAGCCGACCACCACCACATCGGTGTCGACGATCCAGCCCGGAGCGGGCGCCAGCAGCCGCTGCGGCATATTCATCCGGTCAGCTCGACGGCCAGATTGTCGATCAGCCGGGTAGCGCCCACGGAGGCCGCCACCAGCAGCCGCGCGGAGCCGGACGCGGGCGCCCGACCGAGCTGGGGATCGCGCAGTTCGAGGTAGTGCACATCGACTCCTTCAGCGGCGGCGAGCACAGCACCGGCTGCTTCCAGCACGGCGCTCGCGTTGCCGGCGGCGTCCCGGCCGGTGCGCAACGCGGTGATGAGGACGAGGGCCTGGTGTCGCTCTTCGGTGGAAAGGAACACATTACGGCTCGAAAGGGCGAGCCCATCAGCTTCCCGGACCGTCGGCACGCCGATGATCTCGACGTCGGTGTCGAGGTCGGCCACCAACCTGCGGACGAGGGTCAGCTGCTGGTAGTCCTTCTCGCCGAAGAAGGCGCGGTCCGGAGCGACCCGGGCGAACAGCTTGCTGACAACCGTCAGGACCCCGTCGAAGTGGCCCGGCCGGTTCGGCCCCTCGAGCTGATCGGCCAGCTCCCCGGCGGTGACCCAGACCTGCGCCGGACCGTTCGGGTACACGTCGGGCACGCCGGGCGCCCACACCACGTCGACGCCCTCGGCCTCGCACACCGCGAGATCGTCGGCCAGCCGACGGGGATAGCGCTCCAGGTCGTCGGCCCGCTCGAACTGCATGGGGTTGACGAAGATGCTGACGACCACCGACTCGCAGCGCGCCTTGGCCTGCCGGATGTTGGCCAGGTGACCCTCGTGCAGGGCTCCCATGGTCGGCACCAGGCCGACGCTGCCGGGCAGCACCTTGCGGGCGGCGGCCAGTTCCTGTCTGCCGCGAACCAGGTGGGTCATGTGTCGGTGCCTCCGGCCCGCTCGATGCCCTCGATGAGCTCGGCACACTGCTCCCGCGACAGCCGGCCGGCGGCGTGCGCCCGCTGCATGGTCCGCAGCGCCATCGCGAGGTACGGCTGCAGGAAGGGCGTTCCGTGCAGTGCCGCCAGATGGGCCTCGATGGTGGCCCGGTCACCGCGCGACACCGGTCCGGTCAGCGCCTCGTCCCCCAGCCGCAGGGCGTTGTCCAGTGAGGCGTTCAGCAGCGGGCCGAGCAGCCGCACCGGGTCCTCGACCCCGGACGCGCGCAGCACGTCACTGGAGTCGTTCACCAGCGTGACCAGGTGGTTGGAGCCCATGCTGAGGGCCGCGTGATAGGCCGCACGGGCGGATTCGGGAACCCACACCGGCTCACCACCGAGTTCCAGCACGAGGGTCTCGGCGACGGGGCGGAACTCGGGCGGAGCCGTCACGCCGAAGGCCGCGCCGTCGAGCCGCAGCAGGTCCTCGGACCGTCCGGCGAAGGTCATCACGGGGTGCAGCGCCATGCCGACCACCCCGGTCGCGGCTGCCGGGGCGAAGATTGCGATGCCGTGCGCCCCGGAGGTGTGCACCGCGAGCTGTCCCGGTTGCCAGGCGCCGGTCGCCGCCAGTCCACCGATGAGGGAGCTGAGCTGGTCGTCGGGAACGGTGAGCAGCACCAGGTCCGCCTGGCCGACCGCCTCGTCGGCGGGTACCAGGGATACGCCGGGGAGCAGCCGCGCGGCCCGTCGGGTCGACTCGTCGCTGACACCGCTGCCGGCGACGATCAGATGGCCGGCCCGGCGCAGCGCCGCGCCCATCACCGACCCGACCCGTCCGACGCCGATGACGGCTACCCGCAACCGCGGCGCGTCAGAGTGTTCGATCACGGCGTAGAGCCTAATCCGCACGGGTGGGCGCACCGGCCGCGCTGTGACGAAGGCGGTTCCTGATCGGCTGTCCCGGCTGACCCAGGTCGGCTATCTGTTGGCGGATCAGACGGTCGTCAATGTGGACGCAGTGGTCCGCGGGGCGCGCGGCTCAGGTTGCCGGCGGTCACCTCGACCGGATCACCGACCCGGACGGAGCCGCCGCTCACCGGAATCAACGACGCCCCGAACCAGATCTGACCGTCCCACTTACGGTGCTTGGCGAGCGTGCGAACCGGCTCCTTGCCGTTGCGCAGCGAATTCGGGTCGATGGTCGTCACCGCGCACCGGTCGCACACCGACGCGAACCGGAACTCGACCCCGCCGATCCGTACGCCGGACCAGCCGTCCTCGGCGAAGGGAACGTCGCCGTCGATCACGATGTTCGGCCGGAACCTGCCGATCACCAGCGGCGCGGGCGGCAGCTCGCCGCGGGCTACCGCCTCGTCGACGATCCAGTCGTTGAGCCGGGACAGCGAGGCCTGGGACGTCAGCAGGACCGGGGTGTTGTCCGCCAGGCTGAGCGGGTCCCCGGGCCGGCCGCCCTTGGACGGCCGCACTGGCCGCAGGTGCGGATCGTCGAGCCACACCAGCCGAGCGTCCGCGCCGAGCAGGGCGGAGAGCCAGCCCGCGGCCGCACCGCAGGCCAGCACGGCCGAATCCAGACCGGACAGCTGAACCGGCACTCGTGGGCCGCCCACCGGGAACGCGACGTCGAGCGGGGCGGCGCTGTCCGCGGCGAGCCGCAGGGCGGCCGGCGTCGGGACCGCCCGGACGCGCATCAGGCCCCGATGACGCTGCACGGACAGCCGGTTGCCGTCGGGTCCGATCACCGCCCAGCGGCGATCACCCTCGAAGCCCCACGGCTGGACGGTCACCTCGGCCACGTCCAAACCCGCGGTCGACTTGATCGGGTACAGGTGCAGTGACTCGACGCGCACGGGTCAGTTCCGGTCGTGATTGGGGTTGATGCCCGCGCGTTCCAGCACCAGGCCGGACACCGCGAGCGCGACCGCCACCACGAGCAGCGACAGGCCGACCTTGAGATCGTGCTGGGCGGCGCTGGTCCGGTCGGCGGCCGGCAGCACCCTGGCGACCAGCGCGACGGACGCTCCGGCGACCGCCGAACCGACAAGCACCGACGCCTTGCCCAGAGCCACTGCGCGGGCGACCGCCAGGGCGGTCATCGGCCTGGCCAGAGCCGTGTGCCGGACGGCGGCTCGAACCCGCCGCGCGATGACGAATTCCGCGATGGTGAGCGCGGCGATCGGCAGCGCGGTGAACCACTGGAAGGGCGGCAGCGACTCGTAGCTGAGCTGCAGCAGGAGGTAGCAGATCACCCCGACGGCCAGGAACGGGACCACCACGTCGCTCAGATTGGTGCGCCTGATCACGGGACCAACTCCGTTCCCAACAGCATCCGGACGGCGTCGACGTCCGCGGCAGGCAGCTGCTGCATCAGCTGAAGGACGGAGCCCCGGCCCGGCAGGATCGCCTCGGGATCGACCGACCACCACGGCACGAGGACGAACGCCCGCTCGGCGGCCCGGGGATGCGGCAACGTGAGCACCGGGTCCTCGCTCATCACATCGTCGACGGCGATCACGTCCACGTCCAGGGTGCGCGGTCCCCACCGGACGTCGCGGGTGCGCCCGGCGGCCTCTTCACAGGCCTGCGCGCGGCCCAGCCACTCCGTTGGGCCGGCCGCCGGGTCCGCGACGATCAGCACCGCGTTGAGAAAGGGCTGCTGCTCGATCGGACCCCACGGCGGCGTCTCGAAGACCGGGGACGCGGTGACGAGATAGGGCGACAGCGCCCGGACGCAGGACCTCAACTGCTCCAGCCGGTCGCCCAGATTGGAGCCGATGGAGAGTACGGCCCGGCTCATCGTGCGGTATCCGGGCGCAGCCGCCGGATGGTCACCGCCACATCGCCGAAGGTGAGCGGAATGGGCGCCTGCGGCTTGTGCACGGTCACCGTCGCCGCGTGGACGCGCCGATCCGCCAGGCACACGTCGGCCAACCGTGCGGCGAGGGTCTCCAGGAGGTTCACCGGTTCGCCGGCGATGACGGCGGCCAGCGCCTTCGCCAGCTCGCCGTAGTGGATCGTGTCGGCAATGTCGTCGGTGGCCGCGGCGGTACCGGTGTCGATGTCGAGCGCCACGTCGACCACGAAGTCCTGGCCGTCCCGGCGTTCGAAGTCGAAGACGCCGTGGTTACCGCGCACCGTGAGGCCACGGAGGACAATCCGGTCTGGTGTTGACCGGTCAGAAGAATCGCGGTCCGGTGTTGACCGATCAGAAGAATCGCGGTCCGGTGTTGACCGGTCAGAAGAACCGCGATCCGGTGTTGACCGATCAGAAGAATCGCGGCCGGTCACTTCGCGGCCTCGATGGCGGCGGCCACGAGCGCGGCGTCGACGTTCGGGCGTACCTCGTGCACCCGAACGCCCCAGGCGCCGTTCAAGGCGGAGAACGTCGTCAGCGCCGTGGTCGCGTCCTCGCGCGCGGCGGTCGGCCGCGGTGTGCCGTTGGGAGCCGCGAGCAACGAGCCGAGGAACGACTTGCGCGAGGACCCGATCAGGACCGGAATCCCGGTGCTCACCAGCGCGTCCAGATGCGCCAGCAGCGCCCAGTTGTGCCGGGCGTTCTTGGCGAACCCGAGGCCCGGGTCCAGCAGCAATTGTTCGGGCCGAACTCCCGCCGCGACCGCCTCGTCGACCCGCCTGAGCAGTTCGGCGCGGACGTCGGTCACCACGTCGTCGTACTGCGCGAGCGCGGCCATGTCGGAGGAGTGTCCGCGCCAGTGCATCAGCACCCACGGGCAGCCGGCGTCGCGGACGACCCGCGCCATGTCGGCATCCCCCAGCCCGCCGGAGACGTCGTTGACCACCCGCGCACCGGCCTCGATGGCCTGCTCGGCGACCGCCGCGCGGTAGGTGTCAACGCTGACCACGATGCGCTCCTCGGCCAACTGGCGGATCACCGGCAGGACCCGGCGCGCTTCTTCATCGGCCGGCACCCGTCCAGCGCCGGGCCTCGTCGACTCGCCGCCCACGTCGATCAGGTCGGCGCCCTGCCGCGACATCTGCAGAGCGTGGCCGACAGCGTCCTCTAGGTCGGTGTAGCGGCCACCGTCGCTGAACGAGTCCGGTGTCACGTTGAGCACGCCCATCACGATCAGCCGATCGTCGCGCTCGGGCAGGCCGGACGGTGGGGTCATCGACCCAGGATGAGGCTCATCGCCTCAGCACGGGTGCGCGGATCGCTCTTGAAGATGCCCCGCACCGCCGAGGTCATGGTGCGCGCCCCGGGCTTGCGGACGCCGCGCATGGCCATGCACAGGTGCTCCGCCTCGATGACGACGATCACGCCGCGCGGCTCCAGCCGCTGCATCACGGCGTTCGCGACCTGCGCGGTCAGCCGCTCCTGCACCTGGGGACGCTTGGCGTACAGGTCGACCAGCCGGGCCAGCTTCGACAGCCCGGTGATCCGGCCGTCCGTACCAGGGACGTAGCCCACCGCGGCCGTCCCGTGCCAGGGCACCAGGTGGTGCTCGCACGTCGAGTAGAGGGCGATGTCCTTGACGAGCACCAGCTCATCGTGGTTCTCGTCGAAGGTCGTCTGCAGCACCTCGTCCGGGTCGAGGTGCAAGCCGCCGTAGATTTCGAGGTACGACCGGGCGACCCGGCTGGGAGTGTCGCGCAATCCCTCCCGTTCCGGATCCTCGCCGATCGCGATCAGCAGTTCGCGCACGGCTGCCTCGACACGTGGTAGATCGACGCCGTCCGGAGCGTCCCGCGGCCCGGTCAACGGTGGTCGTCGTGGTGGCCGAACGGCCAGTGCTTGTGCGAGTCGACTGCCGGAAGCTGTTGGGTCTCGTTGTCAGCCTCCGCGCGTCCCCGGTTGCCGGAGTTGTCGCCGGACTTGCCGGGTTGCTGCGGCTGGCCGGGCTGGTTCGGCTGGTAGTTCGGCGGCGGGTAGGCCTGTGGCTGTCCCTGCGGCGGCGGGTAGGCCTGTGGCTGTCCCTGCGGCGGTGGGTAACCCTGCACCGGCGGGTAGCTCTGCGGCGGCGGGTACCCGGGCGACTGCGGATACCCGGGCGACTGCTGGTAGCCGCCAGCGGGGTAGCTCGGTGCCGGCGGGTAGTTTCCGCCACCGGGCATGGTGGCGGGCTCAGGAGCCGGGCTGCCGCCGTTCGGCGAACCGCCGTTGGACGCACTGCCGTTGGACGCACCGATCGCGGTGGCCCCGTTGGACGAGGTGGGCCGCACGGCCGCCGGAATGTCGATCGGCGGCCGGTCGGACGGCGTGCGCTTGCCGAAACCGGCGAAGGTGCTGTGCGGAGGCCGCTTGTGCACCGGCTCGAGGATCCGCTCCAGGTCTTCCTTGTTCAGGGTCTCGCGCTCGGCGAGCTCCAGCACCAGTTGGTCGAGCACGTCCCGGTACTGAACCAGGATCTCCCACGCCTCGTCGTGCGCAGCCTCGATCAGGCTGCGCACCTCTTCGTCGATCCACGCGGCGATCTCTTCGGAGTAGTCGCGCTGGTGGCCGTAGTCACGTCCCATGAACGGCTCGGCGTCCGAGGTGCCGTACTTGACGGCGCCCAGCTTCGCGCTCATGCCGTACTCGGTGACCATCGAGCGGGCCAGCGAGGTGGCCTTCTCGATGTCGTTGCTGGCACCGGTGGTCGGCTCGTGGAATACCAGCTCTTCGGCGGCCCGGCCACCGAGGGCGTAGACCAGCTGGTCCAGGATCTCGGCGCGGGTCTGGGTGTAGCGGTCTTCCAGCGGCAGCACCAGGGTGTGCCCCAGCGAGCGGCCACGCGGCAGGATCGTCACCTTGTGCACCGGATCCAAGTTCGGCATCGCCCATGCGGTGAGGGCGTGACCGCCCTCGTGGTAGGCGGTGACGCGCTTCTCTTTGTCGCTCATGGCGCGCGTCTTGCGCTCCGGCCCGGCGATAACCCGGTCGATCGCCTCTTCCAGGGAGTGGTTGGTGATCAGCCGGCCGTTGGTGCGGGCCGTCAGCAGCGCGGCCTCGTTGATGACGTTGGCCAGATCCGCGCCGGTGAAGCCGGGCGTGCGGCGGGCAATGGTGTCGAGGTTGACATCGGGCGCGAACGGCTTGCCCTTGGCGTGCACCTCCAGCACGGCCTTGCGGCCGATGATGTCCGGGGGTGACACCGCGATCTGGCGGTCGAAGCGGCCCGGCCGCAGCAGCGCCGGGTCGAGGATGTCGGGCCGGTTGGTCGCGGCGATCAGGATGACGGTGCCCTTGACGTCGAAGCCATCCATCTCGACCAGCAACTGGTTGAGGGTCTGCTCACGCTCGTCGTGACCGCCACCCATGCCCGCGCCACGGTGACGCCCGACCGCGTCGATCTCGTCGACGAAGACGATGGCGGGGGCGTTGGACTTGGCCTGTTCGAACAGGTCACGGACGCGGGAGGCGCCGACACCGACGAACATCTCGACGAAGTCCGAGCCGGAGATCGAGTAGAACGGAACCCCCGCCTCGCCGGCGACCGCTCGGGCCAGCAGGGTCTTACCCGTCCCGGGCGGGCCGTAGAGCAGGACGCCCTTCGGGATCTTGGCGCCGATGGCCTGGTAACGGGCCGGGTTGGACAGGAAGTCCTTGATCTCTTCGAGTTCCTCGATGGCCTCGTCGGCACCGGCCACGTCAGCGAAGGTCGTCTTCGGCGTGTCCTTGCTGACCAGCTTGGCCTTGCTACGGCCGAAGCTCATCACCTTGCTGCCGCCACCCTGCAGGTTCGACATCACGAAGAACAGCACGCCGGCGATCAGCAGGATCGGCAGCAGCGACAGCAGGATGCTGACGAACGCGTTCTCTTTGCTGATCTTCGTCTGCAGGCCTTCGGCACCGACCTTGGCACGGGTTTCGTTGAAGATGGCCAGCGTGGCATCCGCCGGGTACGAGGCACTGATCTTGGTCTTGCCGTTGTAGGCAGACTTCAGCTCCAGGTCGATGGACTGCTCTTTGTCATGGATCGTCGCCGTCTTCACATTCCCGGCGTCGACCTGGGCGAGAGCCTCAGAGGTCTTGACAGATTTATAGTCGCTGCCACCGGCCAGCAATTGCGGCAAGGTGAGCAGCAAGATTACCACAAGGGCGATCCACAGCATCGGCGAGCGAGCTAAGCGCTTACGATCCATAGTGCGTCCGCCCGGCGAGAAACACCGGGCGTTTCCTCCTGATCAGTGCCGGTAAAGACGGCTCGGGACGGTACCCACGGGTAGAACTGCCCCGCATCTGTCGAACGCTGCGCGACACCAGCGAGTTCCTGCCGTCCAGGATATGTGAGATTCTCGCCAGCCGGTTGCCAGGGCGTTGGGCGGCAACCGCCTATGACCCCCGTCTGCGCGAATTGACCTGCCGTGAGGCCGCCATGGCGACCGGTGGGCATGTCAATCCAAAAGCGGCGGAGCGGCTAACCGCCGTAGACCATCACACTGTCTCCGGAGCGGCTAACCGCCGTAGACGGAGGGCCGGAGGCGTCCGATGTAGGGCAGGTCGCGATACCGCTCCGCATAGTCCAGCCCGTACCCGACGACGAACTCGTTGGGAATGTCGAAGCCGACGTACTTCACCGGCACCTGGACCTTGATCGCGTCCGGTTTGCGCAGCAGCGCCACCACCTCGACGGACGCCGGATTGCGGGCCTGCAGGTTCTTCAGCAGCCACGACAGCGTCAGCCCGGAGTCGATGATGTCCTCGACGATCAGGATGTCCAGACCGGTCACGTCCCGGTCCAGGTCCTTCAGAATCCGCACCACCCCTGACGAGGTCGTGTTGGAACCGTAGGAGCTGCACGCCATGAACTCCATGGTGGACGGACGCGACAGCTCACGCGCCAGGTCCGACATGAACATGACCGCGCCCTTGAGCACGCCGACCAGCAGCGGTTCGCGGTCGGCGTAATCGGCGTCGATCCGCGCGGCCAGCTCGGTGATCTTGCTCTGGATCTCTTCGGTTGAGACCACGGTGGCCTCGATGTCGTCGTCCAGGACGGACACGCTTACTCCCAGTTGGCATCGTTGTCTGCTGGCGAAATGAGGTTCAGAGTGCCAGACGCTCGAATCGCTCGATAACCGCCCGGCAGATCGATCGCCGCCTGGCCGTGCCAGTTCCGGATCAGCCGCCGGAGCTCGCGCACGTGCGCCGCCGTGAGCGCGCCCGTACCACCCCGCTCGGCCCAGGACTTCAGGACCCGGCCGAGGATGGCGTCCGGCTGGGTGTGCAACGCATCGACTGCCAGCCCACCGGTCGCGTCCGCGTCCGTCCGGGCCGCGACCAGAGCCCGCTCGGCCAACTCATCCAGGGCGTCCAGGTCGTCCCGCAGCTGCTCGGCGGTACGCGCGAGGGCCTCGACAACGCCGCCGGCGAGCACGTCCTCGAGCAGCGGCAGCACCTCGCGGCGCAGCCGGACCCGGCGGTAACGGGGATCGGAATTGTGCGGGTCGTGCCACCACGGCAGGTCCAGCGCCTCGCAGGCCGCCTCCGTCTGGTGCCGGCGCAGGTTCAGCAGCGGACGCAGGTAACCGCCAGTCACCGGGCGCATGCCGGCGATGGACCGGGGTCCCGAACCCCGCCCGAGCCCCAGCAGCACGGTCTCGGCCTGGTCGTCGGCGGTGTGACCGAGCAGGACGAGGTTCGCGGGCACGAACCGGTCCAGGACCCGATAGCGAGCGGTACGCGCGGCAGCCTCGGGGCCACCACCGGGCTCGACCCGGACCGATTCGGCCAGCACCGGGTCGAGCCCCAGTTCCCGGCCCAGTGCGAGCACGCGGGCCGCCTGCTCGCCCGAGCCCGGCTGCAGGTTGTGGTCCACGGTCACCAGCCCCGCCGGACGGCCCGAACCGGCCACCTCGAACGCCAGTGCGGCGGCCAGGACAACCGAGTCCGCCCCGCCGGAGCAGGCCACCAGCGCCGGTCGGCCGACCGGAAACCCGGCGAGGGCGCGCCGCACCGCCAGCCGGACGGCGGCCACCGCCGGATGCGGGCCCATGCTCAGCCGTGCACGCGCTGCACCCAGTCGGCGGGCGCGGTGATTTCGGCCTTGGTCGGCAGGGTGCTCGGCGACGTCCACACTGCGTTGAAGCCGTCCACGCCGACCTTGTCGACGACCTGCCGGACGAACTGGGACCCCTGGGTGTACTGCCGGGTCTTGGCGTCCATGCCGAGCAGCGTCCGCAGCAGCCGGTCGAGGGGGTTGCCGCCGCGCTTGCGACGGGCCGCGAACTTCCGCTCGATGTCGGGCTGGGACGGGATGACGTTCGGCGGGACGGCGTTCATCACGTACTCGGCGTGGCCCTCGACCAGCGACATGAACCCGGTCACCCGGTCCATCACGGTCCGGGCCTCGGGAGAGGTGATCGCCGCGATCAGCCCGGTTCCGTCGCCGTCGCCGCGTACGGTCCTGGCCAGCTCGCCGAGCGCGCCCTTGAGGCGGTCCCGGAGCGCGTCCGGGTCCAGGTCCATGGCGTCGGTCAGCGCTGCCACCTCGTCCAGCATGTGCTGGCGCAGCCACGGCACCGCGGTGAACTGCACCCGGTGGGTGACCTCGTGCAGGCACACCCAGAGCCGGAAGTCGGCGGGATCGACCCGCAGCGCGCGCTCCACGGCAACGATATTGGGAGCGACCAGCAGCAGTTGGCCCTTCTCCACGGAGAAGAACTCGTACTGGCCGAGCACCTTGCCGGAGAGGAAGGCCAGCACGGCCCCGGCCTGCGCGCCGGTGACGCGGCCCCCGATCGCCGCCGTGAGCTTGCCGGGCGGACGGCTGGCGATGAGCTTCTCCGACAGCGGGTCCATCACGGTCGCCATGCTGGCGGTGTTGGCCACCAGCCAGCCCGGCCGGTCCACGACCACCGTGCTCGCGGTGACGGCGGGCTCGGTGAGCCTGGTGAGCTCGGCCACCTGCGCGGCGGCCCGGTCGGTGGCCCGCCGGAGCTCGGCGACCGTCGCCTGTGCCTCGGCCGGCGTGACGGCCGGCGGGGCCGGGGCGAGCGTCCGGGCAGTGCGTTCGGCAACGGACCAATCGATCAGGGACGTCATATCTCTCACGCTACCGGGGCGGGGCGAGCGGGCGTCAGCGGCAACCGCAGCGGACCAGCGCCGCGGTCAGCCCGTCGATGGGCGCCCTGGTGGCGCCCTCGCTCGGAGCCCGGTCGGCGACGAAGGCGAACACCAGCAGCCGGCCGTCGGCATCGGTGGCCAGGCCGGCCAGCGACGAGACACCGGTGAGGCTGCCGGTCTTGGCCCGCACGAACCCGTCGGCGACGGCGGACGAACCGGTGAACCGGTCTTCCTCGGTGAGCGTTCCGTCCCATCCGGCGACCGGCAGGCCGCTCAGCAGCGGGCCGAGCCGTGGCTTCGCCGGATCGACGGCGGCGAGCAGGGCCTGGGTGAGCGCCGAGGCCGGCAACCGGTCCGCGGTGGACAGGCCGCTGCCATCCCGCATCCCATCGCCGGCGATGACGCCGAGCGGCCGGAGGGACGCGCTGACGGCCGCCGCGGCGCCGGCGAACGTCACGGGCTGGTGGGCGGCGATCGCCACCTGCCGCGCGAGCACCTCGGCGATGACGTTGTCGGAGTTGCGCAGCATCTGCTCGACGAGCTCACCGACCGGGGCTGAGCGGACCTCGGCCAGCACCTTCGCACCGGCCGGCGCGCCACCGCGGCTGACGTCCGCGCCGCCGAGAGCGGCCGCGAGGGCGTTACCGGCGGCCAGGTCGGGCGCCGCCGAGCGGGTGCCGGCCCCCGGCCTGTCCCGGCCGGCGTCCACCATCAGCGCGGTGATCGCGCTGGCGTACTCGGACGGGGCGTCCGCCGGCTCCCAGCTCGGCGCAGTGGAGGCGCCGGTGAACAGGGAGCCGTCGATCAGAACCCGGGTGACCCGAGTGGATCCGAGCGCGGCCCGGACCTTCGCCGCGAGGTCGGAGATCCGGGCGGCTTGCGGGTACTCGGTCGGCCGGCCGGCCACCGCGGCGGACAGGGTCGGGTCGCCGCCGCCGACAAGCACCACCTCGCCGGGCGCGCTGCCTGCCAGCACCCGGGTGGCGAACCGGTCGGTCGCGTTACGTGCGGTGAGGACGGCCGCGGCGGTCAGCAGCTTGGCGGTGGACGCCGGGGCGATGACATCGTCCGGGCGCCGGCCGAAGAGCGAGGCGCCGGTGCGCGCGTCATACACCTGTGCCGAGACCGACGGTCCGAGGTCTGTACTGGTCAGCTTCTTCGCGAGCGCCGCGGCGACGCCGGCCGCGGTGGGCGCGGGCGCTCCCGGGTCGGCGGACGGGGCTGCCGGTGCGGTGCGGGCGCCCGCCAGAGCGCTGGCGATGGCAGCGGGCGCCACCGTCTCGGCGGGGATGGCCAGCGGCGTGAACCCGCGGTTCGCCAGGTATTGCCGACCTCCACCGACGCCCAGATAGGCCAGCACAGCGAGTACCACGGCCAGCATGACCAGCAGCACAACGCTCAGCCGCTTGGTACCGGGTGCCGTCACGGTAGGTCACAATAATCGTAAGAGCCCCGCGTTCCGCGGAATGGGCACCCGAGCGAGTACCGCGAGAGGAGCTCCCATGCTGGAGTTCGACGTCCTGATCGAGATCCCCAAGGGCAGCCGCAACAAGTACGAGGTCGATCACGAGAGCGGCCGGATCCGGCTGGACCGGACCCTGTTCACCTCGACCCAGTACCCGGCCGACTACGGCTACATCGAGAACACCCTCGGCGAGGACGGCGATCCGCTCGACGCGCTGGTGCTGCTGCAGGGCGACCCGCTCTTTCCCGGCGTCCTGGTGATGTGCCGCGCGATCGGGATGTTCCGGATGACGGACGAGAAGGGCGGCGATGACAAGGTGCTGTGTGTGCCGGCCAACGACCCCCGCCTGGAGCATCTGCGCGACATCCACAACGTCCCGGAGTTCGACCGGCTCGAGATCCAGCACTTCTTCGAGGTCTACAAGGATCTCGAGCCGGGCAAGAGCGTTGAGGGCGCGTCCTGGGTGGGGCGCGCCGCGGCCGAGGCCGAGATCGAGGTCAGTCGCCGGCGGCTCGCCGACAGCGGCGAGGTCATCGTCCAGTAGCCGTTGGCTTACCGAACACAACAGGGCCTGCCCACCATTTCGGTGAACAGGCCCTGTCTCTGTTCGCATGCGCTGGCTGACTGGCAAGGGCCAGTCGGAGAGAGCTAGACGGACGCGCCCTGGGAGGGAGCAGCGCCGACCTCGCCCATGGCACGCTCGGCGGCCAGGCGCTCCGCGGCCTGAGCCTCGAGGCCGGACTCCGTCCGCAGCTTCACCTCTTTGAGGAAGAAGCTCAGGATGAACGCGGGGATGACCACGATCGCGGCCACCAGGAACACCCGGTCCATGGCGCTGGCGAAGCCGGCCAGGAAGGGGTCCCGCAGGATGCTGGCACCGTGCTGCAGGAAGCTGGTGTCGTTGAGCTGGCTGGTCGAGCCGCCCCGCATGGCTTGCAACGCCTTTGCGATCACGCCGTTGGCGGGGTTCCGAAGTGCCGACTGGAACTCCGGCGTGGCGGCAGCGGCCTGCACGTTGGCGCCGATCTTGGTAGCCGATCCGGAGAAGAAGATCGTCAGGAACACCGCGGTGCCGAAGGTGCCGCCCATGGACCGGAAGAACGTTGCCGACGCGGTGGCGACACCCATCTGCGACGCCGGGACGGAGTTCTGGGTAGCCAGTACCAGGGTCTGCATGCAGCAGCCCAGCCCGGTGCCGACGAAGAACATCAGCGGCGCGAGCTCGGTGTAGCTGGTGGTGTAGCTGATCCGGGACAGGCCGAACAGCGCGAGGACCAGCACGCCGGTTCCCACGATCGGGAAGATCTTGTAGCGGCCGGTCTTCGAGGTGTAGATACCGCTGCTCATCGCGACCGTCATCAGGCCGAGCATGAGCGGCAGCAGCGACAGACCTGACTTCGTCGGGCTGAAGCCCTTCACGATCTGCATGTACAGCGGCAGGCAGATGATGCCGCCGAACATGCCCATGCCGATGATGAAGTTCATCAGGGACGCGACGCTGAAGACCGGCGAGTTGAACATCTTCAGCGGCAGGATGGCCTCGTCGCCGACCTTGCGCTCGATCGCCACGAAGGCGCCGATCAGCAGCGCGCCGACGACGAAGCAGAGCAGCGCCTTGCTCGAACCCCAGCCCCACGAGCGGCCCTGCTCGGCGACCAGCAGCAGCGACGTCACACCGAGGACGAGGGTGACCGCGCCCAGGTAGTCGACCTTGTGCTCCTTGCGGACGTGCGGGATGTTCAGGAAGCGGCTGACCACGGCTAGCGCGACGATGCCGATGGGCAGGTTCACGTAGAAGACCCAGCGCCAGCCGTCGAAGCCGAGCAGCCGGTCCTGGCCGGCCAGCAGGCCACCGAGGACGGGGCCCGCCACGGATGAGAGGCCGAAGACCGCCATGAAGTAGCCCTGGTACTTGGCTCGCTCGCGCGGCGGGACGATGTCGCCGACGATCGCGAAGGCCAGCGCCATCAGGCCGCCGGCGCCCAGGCCCTGGATCGCGCGGAACGCTGCGAGCTCTTCCATGGAGTTCGACATGCCGCTGAGCACGGAGCCGACCAGGAAGATCGAGATCGCGAAGAGGTAGAACTTCTTGCGGCCGTACATGTCGCTCAACTTGCCGTAGAGCGGGGTCGAGACGGTGCTCGTCACCAGGTAGGCCGTGGTGGCCCAGGCCTGGTTCGTCTGGCCGTTGAGCTTGTCCGCGATGGTCCGCATGGCCGCGGACACGATCGTCTGGTCGAGGGCGGCGAGGAACATGCCCAAGAGCAGGCCGGACAGGATGAGCATGATCTGGTTGTGCGACAGCCGGCCCGATTCATCGGGCGCTGTGCGGATGGGTTCAGCCATGGTTGAGTTCCTGCTCCAGTTCTAGTGCGTTCTGTTCGCCGTACTTCTCGGTCGCCTGGTTCAACATGCCCAGCAACCGGCCGAAGTCGGCAATGTCTTGTTCGGGCCAGTCGCCCAACAGCCGTTCCACGCGCTTGCGGCGTCCGCTGGAGAGGCGGCCCATCAGGTCCCGGCCGGCCTCGGTGGTCTGCAGCACGATCGCCCGGCGGTCGTCCGGGTCCGGCTCGCGGGAGAGCAGACCGGCCTTTTCGAGGTCCGCGACCTGGCGGGACACGGTGGACGGATCGAAGCCGGTGTACTCGGCGACGGTGGTCAGCCGGGACGGGCCGCAGTACGCGAGCGTGCCGAGGACCATCAGCGCCATCCGGTCCAGCCGGTTGCCGTTGACCTGGTGCTTGTAGCGGGTCAGGTTCATCATCAGGATGCCGAACTCCCGCTCGACGTGCGCGATCGGTTCCAGCAGTTCCTGACCGGCCAAGGCGCCGTTTTCCATGCACGCCCGCGTCTCCACCGCTTCGGGAGAGTTAGATGTTTGCTTCACACATCTAAACTACCTGCTTCACGCAACCAAATCAAACCGGCTACCGCGGATGTCCGGTGGCGCTGAGCGCGGGGCGCGTTTCACCGCGCTGATCACGGGGCGCGTTTCACCGCGCTGATCACGGGGCGCGTTTCACCGCGCGGTGCAACGCGACGATGCCGCCCGTCAGGTCGCGGAAGTGCACGCCCGCCCAGCCCGAGGCGGCGATGGTCCGGGCGAGGTCTTGCTGAGCCGGCCAGCTGCGGATGGACTCCGCCAGGTACACGTAGGCATCGGGATTGCTGGACACCTTGCGCGCGACCCACGGCAGCGCCCGCATCAGGTAGTTCATGTACAGCGGGCGAAACCAGGGCGCGAGCCGGATGCCGTGCCACTGCGGACCGGACGGCGTGGAGAACTCGCACACCAGCAGCTGCCCGCCGGGCTTGGTGACCCGCGCGAACTCGGCCAGGGCCGCCGGCACGTCAACGATGTTGCGCAGGCCGAACGAGATCGTCACCGCGTCGAAGACCTCGTCGGCGAAGGGCAGCCGCAGCGCGTCCGCGGCGACGAAGGGCAGCTGTTTGCGCCCGGGACGTCCGGCGCCGGCCCTGAGCATTCCCAGCGAGAAGTCGCTGGCGACGGCGTGGGCACCGGACCGCGCGAGCTCCGCGGTCGACACCCCGGTCCCTGCCGCGACATCGAGCACCCGGTCTCCCGGCCGCAACCCGAGTGCGTCCCGGGTCCGGCGCCGCCACCGCCGGTCCTGGCCGAACGAGAGGACGGTGTTGGTCAGGTCGTAGCGTCGGGCAACCCCGTCGAACATCGTGGCGACATCGCGGGGCTCCTTATCGAGAGTGGCTCTGGTCATCGTCCCTGATTGTTGCTGACGACCTGCTGCCCTCACCACCCGGGCACGCCGCCGAGCACGCCCGGGATGAGACTGAAACAGCGGTCAGCTGAAGCTGAACCAGTTCACGTTCACGAAGTCCTGGCCGGAGCCGGTGGCGAACTTCAAGAAGACGGTGTGGGTGCCGGTGATCGTCCCCACCGAGCCCGGAATCGTGGTCCAGTTCTGCCAGCCACCGGTGTTGCCCACCGAGAAACTGCCCACCGCCGCATTGCTCAGGCTGTCCAGGTGCACCTCGACGATGCCACTGACGCCAGCGGCCGCCCCTGAGGCGCAACGGACCGACACCGTGTGCAGACCCCCGGCGCCGAAGTCGACGTTGTTGTACTGCACCCAGTCACCGTTGCCGATGGAGCCGACATCTTGGCCGCCACCGGTATCGGTCGTGGCCTCGGCGACAGTGCCCGACTGGGCGTTGAAGCCCTCGGCCTGGATCGTCGCGGTCGCGCTGATCGCGCCGCCACCGGTGCCTCCGGTCGGGTCGCCACCGGGCGTACTCCAGATCTGGGCGCTCGAGCCGTTGCAGTCCCACAGCTGGAGCTGGGTGCCGTTCACCGTGGACGAGTTCGGGTCGTCCATGCAGCGTCCCGAGGTCGGATTGCGGTACCCGCCGTTGTAGGCCTGCCACTGCTGGTTCGAACCGGCCGTGCAATCCCAGAGCTGTAGCTTGGTGCCGTTCGCGGTGCCGAAGGCGTTGGCGTCGAGGCACTTTCCGACCGCCCGCAGGGTGCCGTCGGAATACTGCGTCCAGAGCTGGGCGCTCGAGCCGTTGCAGTCCCACACCTGGACGGCGGTGCCGTTGACCGAATTGCCGCCGTTGACATCGGCGCACTTGCCGGCGAGACCGGACCTGACCGCGCCGGTGGCTCGGGCTGCCGCTCCGCCGGACGAGAAGGCCGCCACCGCGTGCGGTGTGCCGAGACCGGTCGGGCCGTCGTATCCGGTCACTCCGGTGCACAGGTAGCTGCCGCCGCAGGAGCCGTTGGAGCCTCCGACGGCATCCCACAACGACCCGCTGTTGACGTACGGATAGGAGTTGGCGGACGCGCTCGTGGACGGTGCTCCGGCCAGGGCATACACCGAGGCGATGATCGGCGCGGCGACGCTGGTGCCGCCCACGATGCCCCAGCCGCCACTGCCGTAGGTGTCGTAGTACGCCACGCCGGTCTGCGGATCGGCGACGGCCGAGACGTCGGCGACCGTGCGGCGGCCGCAGCCGGAATCGTGCTGGAATGCCGGCTTGGGCTCGTAGGCGGAGCACCCGGAACCGGCGCCCGACCACGCCGACTCGGTCCAGCCCCGGGCATTGGACGCTCGGCTCAGGGTGGTTCCCCCGACGGCGACGACGCCGGGCGACGCGGCGGGGTAGGACACGCCGTACCCGCCGTCACCTGAACTCGCCGTGATGGCGACTCCGGGATGGCTGTAGGTGGAACTGTCCTGGCTGGTCTCCGACGCGTACTCGCCGGAGCCCCAGGACAACGAGATAAACTTGGCACCGAGGGAAACCGCGGTGTCGATCGCGGTATTGAGGTCGCCGCCCGCGGAGTTGGCCTCGAGCACATCGATCTTGCAGAGCGGGCAGATAGCCGACACCATGTCGACGTCCAGGGAGGTCTCACCGGCCCAGCCGGTGTCGCCGGCCGGAAGTGGTGACGCCTGACCGTCCTGATTGAGTTTGTGGAAGCACCCGTTGGACGTGGTGCAGGCGGGCAAGCCGTACTGCGCGCGGTACGTGGCCAGGTCGCTCTCGAGGTTGGGAGCGCCGTAGGCGTCGATGATGGCCACCAGCTGCCCAGCCCCCGCTGAGCCGGAGGGGAGCGAGTAGGCCGCCTGCAGGTCGGAGGGGCCGTAACCGCCCGGCGTCGCGAACGGCCGGACGGCGTTCGGCGTGGCGGCCGGTTGCACTGGAGTGGTCTGGGCGACGGCGAAGCAGGTGTTGATACCCGGTCTCGGCGCCTTGCCGCACAGCTGCCGGGTGGCATGCGGGGTGGTCCTGGCACCGGCCGCGTCGGCCATGGGCGGGTAGGTCGTCACCGCCAACCCCACGCTCAGGATTGCGGCGGCAGCACAGGCCACGTTCTTCAGCATCGTCGGAGGTCCATTCCTGCAGGCACGGCGGGGGCGCCGCAGCAGGACGGCCCGCTGCAGCTTCGCTATAGTATGCCTGGTTCACCCTGAATGGAAGCTTCACGACAGTCGGGTTTGCCGCTTAATGGCGACCCATCCCAAGGCGTCGTGATTTCTCCGGCTCGGCAAGCCGCACCGAGGCCCAGCCGACCGCGGCGATGCACAGCAGGTATCCGAGGACCCGGCCCGAGCCCAGCGGCACTCGCTCGGACAGCAACACCGCACCCAGGGCCACGGCCACCACCGGGTCCAGGATCAGGCTCGGCGGAAAGCTGGCCCCCAGCGGCCCGAGCTGGAAGCCGAGCTGCACCAGCAGGTAACCGCCCACGGCCAGTCCCACCACGGCGGTCAGCGGGACCATTCCCACCGGGTGCCGGAAGCCGGCCAGCCCGTCCACCTGCCACACCGAGGACACCGCCTCGATCAGCACGCTGACCACTCCGAACCAGCACCCCGCCACCGCGCCGAACGTGATTGCCCGGGGCACCGGCGCCCGGTTGCGCACCGCGGCTATCGCCATCCCGCCGGCCACGAGGGACAGCAGCGCCGTCCACGCCGTCGCCTGGGTGCTGATGATGGAACCGCGCCGGGGCTCGCCGAGCAGCACGAAGAACAGTGCCAATCCGAGAATCACCACCAGGCAATTGGCCAGGTCCGCCCGGTTGGGCTTCGGCGCGCCGAAGAACGAGCGCAGCACCACGGCGACCGGCAGCGAGAGCACCAGCAGCGGCTGGACGAGCACCACCGGGCCATTGGCCAGGGCGAGGAGTTGCAGCGCGATCCCGACGACGTCACCGAGCGAGGCGAGCAGCCAGCGCGGATTGCGCGCGAGGTCCACCAACCGGCCGGCGTCCGCCTCGCCGGTGTAGGCCTCGGCGTGCTGGCCGGCCGTACCGGCGCCGTAGGCGAGGGCTGAACCCAGGCCCGCCACGACCGCGAGGGTCAGCGACACCGGGGTCAGCTGGCAGCGGCGGGGACGCCGGTCGGCAGCAACTTCAGCGCGGTGGACGAGAAGTGCGAGTGCACCCGGGCGTCCACCGGGTCGTCGGCCGGATCGGCGTGCACGCTGAGGTGGTTGTAGAGCGTGTCGCGCTGCGCGGGCACCCGACCGGCCGACCGGATCAGTTCGATGAGTTCTGTCCGGTTGGAACGGTGCCGGGCTCCGGCCGAGGACACGACGTTCTCTTCGAGCATGACCGAACCCAGATCGTCCGCGCCGAAGTGCAGCGTCAGCTGGCCGATGTCCTTGCCGGTCGTCAGCCACGAGCCCTGCAGGTGGTTGATGTTGTCGAAGAACAGCCGGGCCAGCGCCACCATCCGCAGGTACTCCAGTGAGGTCGCCTGCGTCCGTCCCCTGAGATGGTTGTTCTCGGGCTGGTAGGTCCAGGGGATGAACGACCGGAAGCCGCCGGTGCGGTCCTGCACGTCGCGGATCATCCGCAGGTGCTCGATGCGCTCTGCGTTCGTCTCACCGGTGCCCATCATGAACGTGGCGGTGGACTCGACGCCCATACCGTGCGCCAGTTCCATGACCGACAGCCAGGTCTCGCCCGATTCCTTCAACGGCGCGATCGCCGTACGCGGCCGCTGGACCAGGATCTCGGCGCCGGCGCCGGCGAAGGAGTCCAGTCCCGCGGCGTGCAGCCGGGCGATCACCTCGGCGTGGTCCAGCTTCGACACCTTGCCGATGTGGACGACCTCGGAGGCGCCGAGCGAGTGCAGCGTCAGCTCCGGATAGGTCTGCTTGATCGCCGCGAAGGTCCGCTCGTACCACTCGATGCCCAGTGCCGGCGAGTGGCCGCCCTGCAGCATGATCTGGGTCGCGCCGAGGTCCAGGGCCTCGCCGCAGCGGCGCAGGATCTCGTCGTCGGTGTGCGTCCAGCCCTCGCTGTGACCAGGGGCGCGGTAGAACGCGCAGAACTTGCACGCCGTCAGGCACACGTTGGTGTAGTTGATGTTCCGGTCGATGATGTACGTCGCGATGTTGACTGAATCGCCTGCGTACCGCCGCTTTCTGGCTGCGTCCGCGGCCTCGCCGAGGGCGTGCAACGGGGCGTCGGTGTAGAGCAGCAAGGCCTCTTCGGGCGATATCCGGCCGCCGTCGGCGGCGTGTCGCAACAGGGTGTCGATCTTTGTGGAAACAGCGCTGGACGTCACCCGCTCAGGGTAGCCGCCAGGCTGTTCCCCGCTCACCGATCAGCCCTTCGGAGCTGCCCGCAACAGCTCCCGAAGGTCCTCGGCGGCCTGTTCGGCAGCTCCGTCAGCGACGGCCGACACCCCGCCGAGACCGAAGTACGAGTGGTTCAGGGTGGGCCACTCGCGGCTCACCACGGTGACCCCGGCCTTGCGCAGCGCCTCGCCGTAGAAGTTGCCCTCGGTGCGCAGCACGTCCAGGGTCGCGGTGTGGATCACGGCAGGCGCGATACCGCTGAGGTCGGCTGCCCGCATCGGCGACACCCGCCAGTCGGCGGAGGACTCCTCGTCCACGTAGTGCTTGGCGAAGTTCGCCATGCCCTCCAGAGTCAGCCCGAAGTTCGTCTTGGTGGTGCGCCGCGACATGTAGTGCGCATTGATCTCGGGGTCGAGGTAGCGCCCGGCGACGTCGGTGACCGGGTAGAGCAGCAACTGGGCGGCGAGCGGCTGCCCGGCATTCCGGCGCGCGATCGCCACCGAGGCCGCCAGCTGGGCACCGGCACTGTCGCCCGCCACCACGAGGCCGGCCGGCCGGGCGCCGAGCTCGGCGAGATGCCCTGCGGCCCATTCCGTGGCGAACACCGCGTCCTCGAACGCGGCCGGGAACCGGTGTTCGGGAGCCAACCGGAAACCGACTGACACCACGACGGCGTCGGCCTGGGTGCACAGTCGCCGGGCGTGGCCGAGGTAGCTGTCGATGTCGCCGACGACCCAGCCACCACCGTGGAAGTAGACGATGGTCGCGCGCTCGCCGTCGCCGCTCTTGCTGCCCGCAGGACGGAACACCCGCACCGGAATCTGGCCGCCCGGACCGTCGATCACCTCGTCGGTCTCGCTGTCGGGCAGCAGGGCGGGGTTCATGTGCTCCAGGGCCAGCTCGTGAATGCGCCGAGTGAGCGCGCGTGACTCTTCGATGTTGGTCGGCTCGCCGTCCGGAGACGTCCTTGCTAGCCAACCCGCGATGTCAGCGTCGATTGCGGATTCGGTCACTCCACGGCCTTTCGAGATCGGGAACTCGGCGCAGAACCGGCTGCTGCTCAGCCCCTCGGAGGTGCGCGCCGCGCCCATTACCTCTCATTGAATCAGCCGCCGGCCACCGGCGGCCGTTGACGGCTGTGACCAGGCCCATGCCGGCTGCCCGGCGGCACCACGTTCTCGATCACCGTCGTGGTCGTTCCGAACGGTTCCGTACCGTCGTCCCGGGTGCTAGTTTGTCCTGCATGTCCGTATGACGCACCGTCTTCGGCCGGACTGACAGTCCACCCCGTCTCGACTGTCAACCAGCCGTAATCCGGACGGCTATTCCCGTGTAGCCGTCCGGCGAGAGTGGCGGGAATCCCCTGCGCAAAGCCAGCGCGGATTCCCGTCACTCTCCCTTCCGTCTTACTGGCGCACATCGGGCATCACACCGAGGCAAATGACGGTGTCACCACACCGCGAACCGCACCGACCGCGGCCGCGCGGCGAGAGAACTCGACCAGACCGAGAATCTGGCGCTCACCCAACGAGAAGTCCAGGGTCTGGAAGTAGTTCGCCAGGGTCGCGGCGTCGAAGATCTCCCAGCGCGCCGCGCGCTCGGCGACCTGCTGCACGTGAGCCAGCGCAGTGTCCCGGCTACGGATGAAGGCGGAGTGCACGTCCTTCACGATGCCGGGGTTGGCCTCGGCGAACTCCCGCCGCGCGGCCCACACCGCGAACACCATGGGCAGGCCGGTCCAGTCGCGCCACGCCTGGCCCAGGTCGTGCACCTGCAGGCCCCGGCTCTCGCCCTCGTACGTAGCGCGCAACGCGACATCGCCGATCACCACCGCGGCGTCGGCCTCCAGCATCATCGCGTTCACGTCGGGTGGGCAGGTGAAGTACTCCGGTTCGACGGAATACACCTCCCGCAGCCACATCTGGGCCAACAGCACCGAGGTCCGGGACGTCGACCCGAGTGCGACCCGGCGGCCGTCGAGTTCGGACAGCGGGCGCTGCGACACCAGGTCGACCGAGAGGACCGGACCGTCCGAACCGACCGCGATGTCGGGCAACAGCACCAGCTCGTCGGCGTTGCGCAGGTACTCCACCAGGGAGATCGGGCCGATGTCCAGGTGACCGTCGACCAGCATCCGGTTCAGGTTGTCCGGGGTGTCCTTGGTGAGCTCAAGGTCGAGCAGGGCACCCGAGTTGACCAGCCCCCAGTAGATCGGGAGGCAGTTCAGGAACTGGATGTGGCCGACACGCGGCCGGGCGTTTGACGGCTCCGTCACGAATCCGAGGCTACGCGCGAGACCTGGGGCTCTACGGCGGCGGACTAAGCTGCGCTTCCGTGACCGATGATCTGAGCCTTGCCGCGGAACTGGTACGCGAGGCCGGCCTGCTCGCCGCGCGAATGCTGCGGGAGGGGTTGGAGATCCAGCACAAGACCTCTGTCTCGGACGTGGTGTCCGCGGCCGACCACGCCGCCGAGGAGCTGATCGCCGCCCGGCTGCGGGTGGACCGCCCGGACGACGGCATCATCGGCGAAGAGGGTGCCAGCCAGCCCGGCCGGCGGACCTGGTTCATCGATCCGGTGGACGGAACGTACAACTTCCTGCAGGGCCTGCCGTACTGGTGCGCCGCGCTCGCGCTCACCGACGTGTCGAGCTGCGCGCCGGTGCTCGGCGCGGTCTATCACCCGTCCTCGGACGAGCTCTGGCTCGGTGGCCTCGACCAGCCCACGACCTGCAATGGCGTCGAGGTTGCCCGGCTGGTCGATACGCCGCTGTCCCAGCTGTGCGTGGCGAGCTACCTGCACCCGGCAACCCTGCCCGACGCGGGCTCACGGGAGCCGCTGCTGTCAGCGCTGTCCGGTGCCGCGACCGTGCGGATGCTCGGGTCGGGCTCCATCGAGCTGGCGTCGGTGGCGGGCGGCCGGCTTGGGGCCTGGGTGCAACACGACTCGCTCGACTGGGACTGGCTGCCCGGCGTGGCCCTGGTGACGGCGGCGGGTGGGGTCACCGAGGTGCTGGAGCACCGCGGTCATCGCTGGCACATCGCCGGAAACCGGCAGGCCGTGGTAGAGATCCGCGAGCTGCTGCTGGCCTGATCGGCTTGCCGGCTCAGCGCCAACCGGGGTGACACCGTGACCGGCCGCGCTGTCCCCGCGGTCCGCGCATGCTGCCGTACACCAGGGCACCGCTGGCCGGAATGATCAGGAAGACCACCCATGGCAAGCCGGCGACAAAGAACAGCGTCAGCGCGATGAACGGCGAGAGGGCCACGAAACGCTCCCCCAGCTTGCCGAACAGCGGCGCACCGCCCGGTCCGCCGGAGGCGGTGCGACCCGGCCCCGGTGGTTTGCTGGCTTGGTGCGGCTCCGGTGACGTCGCGATTCGGTGCGCCTGCGGCGGTGCCCACCGGGACCCGGTCGGCGAGAACGGTCCCGGAAGGTCTACGAACAGCGGCCGGAGCTCATCCTCGGTGCGCGCCATCGATGCCTTCGCATAGCGCTCGCCGTACTCCTCCGGATCGAGCCGGCCGGCTTCGAGGTGCTCGTCCAGGGCCTTCACGGCCGCTTCTCGCTCGGCGTTGCCGATCCGGACCCCGTACGCGCTGTTGTCATCGCCCATGAGCCAATGGTGCGCCGGCTCGTACGGCGGAGCCAGTGCCAATTGTCATGACGCACTCCGCGTTTTCTTAGGTGCGCCGTGAGCCGGCTCAGTCCTCGGGCTCGTCGCCCGACAGCTTGGCATCCATCCGGTCCCGTTGCGAGTGCCGGGCGTTCACCCGCGCCTCGAGATTCTGCGCCAGCCGCTCACGGGGTTTGCGCAGCAGGATGTAGGACAGCGGGATGGACAGCACCAGAGCGATGATCGCCGCCAGCAGGCTGGGCACCCGGGCCAGCCAGAGCAGGCCCCAGACCGCGAAGAACAGCGCGAACCGGAGCAGCGTGTACAGCCACATCGCGCGAAGGGACTGGCCCGGCGTCGGCGGCAGAACCGGGGCTGACCTGCCCTGGTCGGTAGCGCTGTCGTCCGGGCCGGTCGCGCCGTCGTCCGGGCCAGGTCCTTGGGTCATGCCCAGACGGCTTGCGGCTCAGCGCGCCGATCCGTCAGCGAGACCGGGCCCTCGTACTCCCGGACGATCTCGTAGCGGGTGTTGCGCTCCTTCGGCTGAAAGCCGGCGTCGCGAATCAGGTCCAGCAGGTTGTCGCGGGTCAGCTTGTCCGGGGTGCCGAAGTTGTCCGCGTCGTGGGTGATCTTGTACTCGACCACCGAGCCGTCCATGTCGTCAGCACCGTAGTTCAACGCCAGCTGGGACGTGGACAGCCCGTGCATCACCCAGAAGACCTTGACGTGCGGAAAGTTGTCCAGCATCAGCCGCGACACCGCGAACGTCTTGAGGACGTCGGCGGGTGCGGCCATCTTCAGGTGCGACAGCCGGTTGTTGTCGTTGTGAAAGCGCAGCGGGATGAAGACCTGAAAGCCACCGGTCTCGTCCTGCAGCTCGCGCAGCCGCAGCACGTGATCCACCCGGTGCCGGGGCTCCTCGATGTGGCCGTACAGCATCGTCGCAGGCGTCTTCAGCCCCTTCTGGTGGGCGAGGCGGTGGATGCGCGACCAGTCCTCCCAGTGGGTGTTGTGGTCCACGACCTGCTTGCGGACCTCCCAGTCGAAGATCTCGGCGCCGCCACCGGTCAGCGACTCCAGACCTGCGTCGATGAGCTCGTCGAGCACCTCGCTCGCGGACAGGCCCGAGATCTCTTCGAAGTAGTGCACCTCGGTGGCGGTGAACGCCTTGAGCGCGACGTCGGGCAGGACGGCCTTGAGCTCGCGCAGCACCCGGGGGTAGTACTTCCACGGCAGGGTCGGGTGTAGACCGTTGACGATGTGCAGCTCGGTGAGGCCGTCGTCCCTCATGGCCAGCGCCAGCTCGACGGCCTCTTCGACCCGCATGGTGTAGGCGTCCTTCGCGCCGGGCTTGCGCTCGAAGGAGCAGTACGCGCACGAGGCGCGGCACACGTTGGTGAGGTTCAGGTGCCGGTTCACGTTGAAGAACGTGACGTCACCGTTCTTGGCGGTGCGGACCGCGTGGGCCTGCCCACCCAGCCAGGCCAGGTCGTCGCACTCGTACAGGTCCACGCCATCGGCGTACGTCAACCGCTCGTTGTTGGCGATCTTCTCGGTCAGCTCAGCCTTGCGTGCCGCGTTCCATGCCATGCGGCCAGACTACGTTCCACCGTCGGATGCCCTTAAATTCGGCTGGCCCGGAGTGCGATGCTCATCGCATGTACGTACCCGCGCACTTTGCGATGACCGAGCCCGAGGTAGCCGAGCTGCTGGCGAACGGGGTGACGGCGGACCTGATCAGCCCCACGGATGACGGTCTGCTCGCGACCTTTCTGCCGGTGCTCTACGACCCAGTCGCGGGCTCGCTGCTCGGGCACGTGGCGCGCAACAACCCGCATTGGCGAGCCACCGGCGGGCAGTCACTGGCGATCGTGCGCGGACCGGACGCCTACGTGTCACCACGCTTCTATGCCAGCAAGGCGGAGCACGGACGGGTGGTGCCGACGTGGAACTACACCACCGCACATGTCCACGGCCGCCTGGTCGCCCATGACGATGTGGAGTGGTTGCGCGCTCTGGTGACCCGGCTGACCGAACGGCACGAGGGTGCTGTTGGCGGCGACATTTCGGAGGATCGTCCGTGGGCGGTGACGGACGCACCCGCCGGCTACATCGACGGGCAGTTGCGGGCGATCGTCGGCGTGGAGTTGGTGATCGACCGGATCGAGGCCAAGTCCAAGCTCAGCCAGAACCGCTCCGAGGCCGACCGGTCCGGTGTGGTGGCGGGCCTGTCCGCCGGCGATTGCGCGGGGCAGGCGGTGGCCTCGGCACTGCGCCGACCCGATCTGACCTGCTGAGCGGTCGCCAGCTCACTGCGCCGGCCCAATCTGACCTGCTGAGCGGTCGCCAGCTCACTGCGCCGGCCCAATCTGACCTGCTGAGCGGGCGCCCGGGCGCCCGCTCAGTAGGTCAATCGTTGGATGGACCGGTCAGACCGCGACGAGGGCCTTGAGCGGCGGGTGATCGAGCTGCTGCGTGCTGGGCACCCGGGGGCCACTCCGTCGACTCCCACCAGGGTATCCCCGCTAGTTATCAGCGCGCTCAGAGGCGAACGACATCAACACCAACCGCGTCGCCTGAACCTCACCCAACGGAGTCAACCGAGCAGGGCACAGATTAAGTTTTACGAGCTGGAAGCGGATTCGCGAATGCGCCAAACTCGTCGGCTATCCAGTAGGCCCGGCCGCCCCTGCCGCCGGCGCCGATTTCGACGAGCCAACCCCGCTTTGCGGCGTCGCGGATCAGGTTGCGTGCGCCTTGGTTGGTCATGCCTAGCGCTCGCTCGACGCGGGTGACCGTGACGAAGGGGTTGCGGAACAGAAGGTCGAGCAGCTCACCGACCCTGGACCGCGACTTGGCAGCTTCGCGGGCATAGCGGTCGCGGACCTCCACAAGCTTCGAGGCGCGAGTTACGGCGTCGTCAGCCTGGCGTCGGACTGCGGTGAGGAAGAACTGCAACCACTGCCTGCCTCAGCGCGCAACACTTCCCCCAGAGACGTCTCGGTCCCCTCAATCCGCGAGCTGGCGACCGCCTCCCGGGTCAAGTACGGGCCCAACAACAGCTCCGGATCGCTGAGTAGGTGACCGAGTCCCTGAAGGTGACCGAGCGCAGCGTCAGCCTCGGACAACGCAAGCACTGTGGCGTCGTCAAGCCTCAAGACGCGGGGCAACGGCGCCGGGTGAAAGTATGTGAACGCCCATTGGTTCCCCGGCTCCTGATTCGGGTAGCCGAAACCCTCGGTCGGTGAAGTTGGCCGGATCCATGTAGCCATCCTGCGGAGATCCAAATTTGAAGTCTGAAACTTGGAATCTGCCCTTCACCTTCCAACGTTGGATGTAGCGGCATCGGCCCCAAGCCAAATCTCAGGCCTCAGATTTGGAAGGTTCGAAGAAAAATCCAACGCAAGTTGTACGCACTGAGCGGACTTCCAAGCGACGGCGTTGAAACTTGGAGCATCGACACAGGCGCAGAACCGGTTCTTAGATCCTATCTACCTGACCCTCCACCAGACCTTGCCCTTGCCGGGTGGGATGCGCAGAGGGCTCCCTCCCGCTTGCGGGGACAGGTCGGTGATCCGCAGCTGGTTCCCCGCGGCGATGGGCTGCCGGATTCGACCTACCGAGCGGTCGCCCGGGCGCCCGCTCAGTAGGTCAATCGCGGGGAAGGACAGGTCAGACCGTGGCGAGGGCCTTCAGGGCGCTGTCCGCGTGGGTGGCCATGTTGAACTCGCTGCTGATCTCGGTGATCAGGCGGCGGTCGGTGCCGATGACGAACGTCGTGCGCTTGACCGGTAGCGGCCCGAACCGGCGCTTGACGCCGAAACTGCGCGCCACCGTCCCGTCGACGTCGGACAGCAACGGGTAGTCGAAATTGTGCTGGCTCGCAAACTGCGCCTGCTTGGCGACCGGATCGGTGGAGATGCCGACCCGCTGGGCACCGGCCGCGGCGAACTCTGCGGCCAGGTCGCGGAAGTGACAGCTCTCCTTGGTGCAGCCCGCGGTCATCGCGGCCGGGTAGAAGAACAGCACCACCGGTCCGGCGGCGAGCAGCGTGCTGAGCCGTCGCGGAGTCCCGTCCTGGTCGGGCAGTTCGAAGTCCTCGATCACGTCGCCTGGTGTCATGCCCGCAGCCTAAAGCCGCTGCGCAGTCCCGGCTCGCCCGACGGCGTCACTCCCGGGGGCTTCCCGAATGGGGCCCACCGGACGGCCTCACTCCGGCTGGGGCTCGCCCGCCGACTGGACCCGGCCCTCGAACCGGGTCGACAGCACCACTGTGGACCGGGTCCGCGCCACGCCCTTGATCTTGGACAGCGCCCGGATCGCCGTCTCCAGCCCGAGCACATCGGGCACCCGCACCTTCACCACGAACGACTCCTCGCCGGCCACGAACCAGCAGTCCTCCACCGCCGCCAGCACGGCCAGGTCGTCAGCCACCGCATCCTCGTCGGCGTTGTCGGACAGGAACACCCCGACCAGGGCACTCATCGAGTAGCCGAGGGCCTCCGGCGCCACCGCCGCGTGATAGCCGGTGATGACGTCCTGCGCCTCGAGCTTGCTGACCCGGTCGTGGACCGCCGGGGCGGACAGGCCCACCTCGCGGGCTAGTTCGGTGTACGTCGCCCGGGCATTCGACCTGAGCGCATCGATGATGGATCTGTCCACTGCGTCCATGATCGTCAGTGTGTCAGCCGGAACCGCTTTTGGACTTCCGGCCGGCCCCCAACTCGCCGGTCCACCGGGTTATCAGCGAGTGCTCGACGCCGATCACGTCCAGCACCTTCGCGGCGACGAAGTCCACCAGCCGCTGTACCGAGGACGCCCCGGCGTAGAAGGCGGGGCTGGCCGGCAGCACCACGGCGCCGGCGTCGTACAGCTCGATCAGGTGGCTCAGGGTGGCCCGGGTGTACGGCGTCTCACGCGGCACCACGACGAGCGGCCGGCGCTCCTTGAGGGTGACATCGGCGGCGCGCTGCAGCAGGTCCTTGGACAGGCCGATGGCGATTCCTGCCACGGCGGCGGTCGAAGCCGGGACGACGACCATTCCACGAGCCGGGTACGAGCCGCTGGCCGGGCCACCGGCGAGGTCGGTCGCCGTCCAGTAGCGGACTGCGGTCTCATCGACCTTGCGTCCGAGCCAGCCGGCCAGGTCCTCGGCCCAGTGGTTGTCCCGGAACGCGATACCCGTCTCGTCCAGGATGGTCAGCCGGGCGGCTCGCGACACCACCAGGTCTACCGGCTCACCCGCGTCCAGCAGGCCGAGGATCACCGCCCGGGCGTACGGGGTGCCCGAGGCACCGGAGACGCCGACGACCCACGGCAGCCGCGCCGGCGCACTGCTCACGGGCGCAGTCCCTGCGCTGCTCACGGGCGCAGTCCCTGCGCTGCTCACGGGCGCAGTCCCTGCGCTGCTCACGGGCGCAGTCCCCGCGCTGCTCACGGGCGCAGTCCCCGCGCTATCAGATCGGCGAGGGCGAACACGAACAGCTGGATGCCGACGAAGCCGTTCGCGGTGAAGAACGCCCGGTTCACCCGCGACAGGTCATCGGTCTTGACAATGGTGTGCTCGTAGGCCAGTACCGCGGCGGTGATTGCCAGCCCGATCCACCAGATCACGCCCAGGGCCGCCGTCACCCCGAACCAGACGTAGCAGGCCACGGTGATCAGGTGCGTGATGGTCGACCAGCGCAGCGCCGCCGGAATGCCGAACCGGGCCGGGAACGAGCGGGATCCGATCTCGCGGTCGATGGCTGCGTCCTGGCAGGAGTAGATGAGGTCGAAGCCCCCGATCCAGGTGCCGACCGCGAGCCCGAGCGCGGTGGCCGGCCAGGCGAACCCGCCGGTCACGCCCATCCAGGCGCCGACCGGGGCAATGGCCTGCGCCAGTGCCAGCAGCGCCTGCGGAAAGTCGGTGAACCGCTTGCCGTAGGAGTACAGGATCAGCAGGCCGACCGCGACCGGCGACAGCAGCAGCGGCAGCCATCCGAGCGCGGCAGCCGAGGCCAGGAAGATCACCAGGGCGACGGCGAAGCCCCGCCACGCCGTGCCGATCGACAGCACTCCGGTCACCAGCTCGCGGCGGGCAGTCCGCGGGTTCAGCGCGTCGAAGCGCCGGTCCAGGATCCGGTTGCCGGCCATCGCCACCGTCCGGGCGGACACCATCGCGACGACGATCAGGCAGAGCTGCAGCCAGTGCACCGAGCGGCTGCCGATCCACATGGCGGTGAACGCGGCGATCAGCGCGAACGGCAGCGCGAACACCGAGTGCTCGATCATCACCAGACGCAGGAACGCCCGGACCTTGTTCGGCTCCGAGGCGGTTACGCCGACGGTGGAGGCAGACGAGGACACGCTCCTGAGTGTGCCAGCCGGGCCCGCGCCTCAGCTGATCCGGTACTCCCGCCAGCGGCGCTTCACCAGGTCCAGGGTGGCCTGGTCGAGCACGCAGGCCTCCGGCCAGCCGCCCTCGCGCCGGTAGCCCTCGGTCTCGAGCTTGGCGGTCGCGTCGATGCCGAGCTTGCCGCCGAAGAACTGCTCGTAGGACGCGTGGTCGAGATGGTCCACCGGCCCGGTCATGTGCACCACGTCGTGGGCGTAGTCGACGTTGCCGAACGCGCGCCAGGCCACGTCGTTGTAGTCGTGCACGTCGCAGTCGGCGTCCACCACCACGATCAGCTTGGACAGCGACAGCAGTCCGGCGCCCCAGATCGCGTTCATCACCTTGTGCGCGTGCTTGGGAAAGCGCTTGTCGATCGAGACGATGCAGCAGTTGTGGAACACGCCCGCCTCGGGCAGGTCGTAGTCCACGATCTCGGGAATGGTGAGCCGGATCAGCGGCAGGAAGATGCGCTCGGTGGCCTTGCCCAGCGGGCCGTCCTCCTGCGGCGGCCGGCCGACGATGATCGACTGGTAGATCGGGTCCTTGCGCATGGTCATCACGTCCACGTGCAGCACCGGGAACGACTCGACCGGCGTGTAGAAGCCGGTGTGGTCGCCGAACGGCCCCTCGGGCAGCCGCTCCCCCGGCTCGACCCAGCCCTCGATCACCACCGACGCGTTCGCCGGCACCTGCAGCGGAACGCTCAGGCAGTCCACCAGATCGACCCGTTCCTTCTGCAGGAAGCCGGCGAACAGGTACTCGTCGATATCGGCCGGCAGCGGTGCCGAGGCCGCGTAGGTGACGGCCGGCGGGCAGCCGAACGCGATCGCCACCGGCAACCGCTCGCCCCGGCGCTCGGCGACGGCCGCGTGCGAGGTCGAGTCCTTGTGGATCTGCCAGTGCAGGCTGACCGTGCGCGAATCCTGCTGCTGCAGCCGGTACATGCCCAGGTTGCGGGTGCCGGTCTCGGGATGCTTGGTGTGGGTCAGCCCCAGGTTCAGGAAGACCCCGCCGTCCTCGGGCCACGAGAGGACGCCCGGCAGCAGGTCCAGGTCCACGTCGTCGCCCTTGAGCACGACGTCCTGGCAGGGTGCGGTCTTGACGTGCTTCGGTGGGACGTTGCGCAGCTGGGCGGCCTTGCCGAGCGCGTCGCGCAGGCCGCCGATGCCCTGCGGCAGCTCGGGCTTGAGCAGGCCGGCGATGCGGTCGCCGATCTCGTCCAGACTGCTCACCCCGAGCGCCCGGCACATCCGCGAGGTGGTGCCGAAGAGGTTCATCAACAGCGGCATGTCGCCGCGGGTGGGGTTCTCGAACAGCAGCGCCGGGCCGCGGTCCCGGACCACCTTCTGCACGATGCCGGTGACCTCGAGGTGCGGATCGACGGGCGCCTTGACCCGGACGAGTTCCCCCGTGCGCTCGAGGGCCCGGACGAAGTCAGCGAGATCGGTATATGCCACCAGGCCAGTATCGCCGCAGTTACTGAGCCTGGGCAGGCCGGTCCGCGCCGGCGACCCGCTTGAGCGCGCTTCGCGCACGCTCGCGGGTGTTCGCCCGGCGCACGGTGACCGAGCCCATCAACGCGAAGCCGGTGACCCGGACCGCGCCACGAATGGCCAGGGTCGGTTGCCCGGCGGTGCCGATAAAGGTGCCCATGAACCCGACGCCATCGACATCGACCTCGACGTCCTCGGGCAGCACGATGGTGGCGCTGCCCATCAGGGTGTTGACGGTGATGTGCACCCGCGGCTCGACGAACACCGCCTCACACAGATCGAGCGTGGCCGAGCCCATCACGGTGGACACCTCGAAGTTGGGCGGCACCATCCACCGACCGCGACGCTCGATGCTCGACATCACCGACCAGGCCCTGACCGGAGCCGGCTCGGTCCGCGGGACGACTGGGAGCGGGCTCTCGAACACCGGCTGGGTGGACAGGTCATGGGTCAGTGGTCGCAGGTCGTCCAGGGTGACGGCGCGGTAGGTAGCGCGCAGCCGCTCGTCGACCTCGACCATCGACAGCTGTCCGTCGGCGGCCGCGGCGTGCAGGATGCCGGCTACCTTCTCGCGATCCTGGTTGGACGCGCGCATCGAAACGGGACGGTTACCGTCTTCAGTCACGGGCGAAGCATACGACTGACGGCGCCGGAATCCGACCGGGAAGCGCCAACTTTTCCCGTGTTATCGGATCAGTTCAGACCGGCGTAGGAGTGCAGGCCCGAGATCACGATGTTCACCACGAAGAAGTTGAACGTCATGGCGGCGAAGCCGAACAGGTTGATGAAGGCGGCGCGGTTGCCCTTCCAGCCGGCGGTTGCCCGGGCGTGCAGGTACATGGCGTAGACGACCCACGCGACGAAGGCCCAGGTCTCCTTCGGGTCCCAGCCCCAGTACCGGCCCCAGGCCGCCTCGGCCCAGATGGCTCCGAAGATGACACCCGCCGTGTAGATCGGAAAGGCGAAGGCGACGGTGCGGTAAGCGGCCTTGTCCAGCGACGCGGACGCGGGTAGCCGCGAGCCCACGCCGGCGAACCGGCCGGTGGTGATGCCGGCAGCGCTACGCCGCTCGAACCGGGATCGCACCAGGTACATCGCGGTGATCGCGGCGGACGTCAGCAGGATGCCCTCGGCGGTGGCGATGGACGAGACGTGGATGGCCAGCCAGTACGACTGCAGGGCCGGGACGAGCTTGGACGCCTTGGTGTAGAGGGTGCCGGCCAGGAACATCAGCAGCAGCACCGGCATCATCACGAACAGGCCGAGATAGCGCAGCTGCGGCATCTTGACGAGGGTCCCGAGCCAGGCGAGCGTGGCGACCAGGGCGACGACGAGGGTGAACTCGTACATGTTTCCCCAGGGCACCCGGTCCACCGCGATACCCCGGATGGCGACCGAGGCGAGGTGGAACAGCGCGCCGAGGATGGTGAACGCGACGGCGGCCACACCCCAGCGCCGGCTGGCGTCACTGCCCCGTTGCACCCGGCCGGCGCCGTACGGAGAGCCGGTGCTGGTGCTGCCGTAACCAGTGCTGCCGTGGCCTGCTACCGAACCGCCACTGCTCACCCCGGCCATTGCGGGCTCGCGCACCACGGCCGGGCTGGTGTCGGCGATGCGGCCGGTCTTGCCGAACGCGTACTCGCCGGTGTAACCGACCACGGCGAGCAGGTACGTGCCGGTGGCAGCCGTCCACAGGGTTTCCGAGAATGAGGCCAAGCCGCTGTCGATCGCCATGTCAGTTCCTTCCAGCGCCGATCTTCTCGGCGGTTGATGCGACCGGCGGTTGCGCACCGGGATGAAGGCTGCTCTGCACACTCGCGACTATCGCCTCGAACTCAGCTGGAAAGTTGCCGGAGTCGTTTCGCGCCAGCCCGCCCACGGACACCAGCGTACGAGCCCCTGGCTGTTCGGTGATCCGCACCCAGACCCGACGTCGGCGCACGGCCAGCGATCCGAGCAGGCCGGTGACCATGAGGATCGCGGCGATGAGCAGGGCCGTCTGGGTGGGATCGTGCGACACCTGCAGCGTCGCCCATTCCTTGTAGCCGGTGAATTTCACCACCGTGCCGTCGGGCAGCGCCATTGACTGCCCCATGCTCAGGTTCTTGGCCGCGACCCTCTTCAACTCACCGGTAGCGATCTGTGTCGGGTCCAGGGTGTACACCGACTGCGGTGCGCCTTCCGGGTTCAGCAGGCCCTGGTAGGCCAGCACCGCGAGTACCGGCTTGCTGACCGTCGGGGCGATGGACGTCACCACGCCCTTGCTGATCAGCGGGGTCGGCGCGAAGATCGCGCTCAGCCCGATGTCGTTGTTCGCGGTGACGTCCTTGCCGGCGAACTTGAAGGCGCCCTCGCTGGTATAGAACGTGTCCGCCGGCAGGAACGCCTCGGTGTCGGTGATCGGCGCGCGCCCCGGCCGGGTGACGGTCACCGTGGGCGAGAAGCCGTGGTTGATCAGGTAGACCCGGGCGCCCTCACGGCGCAGCGGGTGGTTGACGGTGATCACGTCGTGGCGGGGCGCGCCGTCCAGGCCCTCGGAATAGGTGACGTCGGCCTTGAACTCCGCCGGGCTGCCGTCCGCGCGGTAGGTGGCCGTGAACGAGTTGAGGTTGTCGATGCACAGCGGTGCGATGGCGCCGGGGCTGACCCAGCGGCCGCTGTGGAAGGCGTCGTAGGACAGCGGCCGGTTGCAGAACCCGGTGCCCTCGGTGGTGACGATGGAGCCCTGGTAGCTGAGCAGCTTGCCGCCGGCGATGAGCACCAGCGCGACGAGCAGGGAAACGTGAAAGATCAGGTTGCCGGCCTCGCGGCTGTACCCCTTCTCGGCCGACACCGCGATCGCGCCGGAGTCCTCCGTCCGGGCGATCGTCCGCCACCGGGGCCGCAGCGTCCTGGTGACCCGAGCGGCGACCTCGGACGCGGGCAGCTCGCTGGTCAGCTCGCCGTTCTCGGCCAGCCGGTCGAGGTGGCGGGGAGCCTTGATCGGCTTGTTCCGCAGCGCCCGGGCGTAGACCGAGATGCGTGGGATCAGGCAGCCGATGAGCGAGGCGAACAGCAGCAGGTAGACGGCCGAGAACCAGATGGAGCCGAAGACGTCGAAGGCCCCGATCCGGTCGAGGAGCCGGCCCCACGAGCCGTGCGTCGCCAGGTAGCTGTCGACCTTCGTGGGGTTCAGTGGCCGCTGGGGCAGCAGCGAGCCGGGTACGGACGCCAGCGCCAGCAGGAACAGCAGGACCAGCGCGGTGCGCATCGAGGTGAGCCGCCGCCACAGCGTCCGGACCGGCCGGGGAAGAAGGCTCATCTAGATTCCCGAGCCCACGCCGGTGCTGGCGAACTCCAGCCGCAGCCAGTTCATCCAGTCGTCCCAGACGCCGGTCAGCAGCAGGACGCCCATCAGGACGAGCAGGCCACCGCCGAGCTGACTGACCAGCCTGGCGTGCGTGCGGACGAGCTGCAGTGCGTCGGTGACCCAGCCGAGCCCGAGGGCCACGAGCAGGAACGGCACGCCGAGGCCCAGGCAGTACGCCACCAGCAGCAGCGCGCCGCGTCCGGCGGTTCCCTGGGTCGCGGCCAGGCCGTACACCGCCGAGAAGGTCGGGGTGAGGCACGGCGTCCAGGCCAAGCCGAACGTCAGGCCCAGCAGTGGAGCGCCGAGCAGGCCGGCCTCGGGCAACCGGTGCACCTTGAACTCGCGCTGCAGAAACCGGAACCGGCCCATGAACACCAGCCCCATGCCGATGGTGAGAACGCCGAACACCCGCTCCAGCAGCAGGTGGTGTACCCGGATGCTGGAGCCGAGGGTGCCGAACAGCGCGCCGGTCGCGACGAACACCGCCGTGAAGCCGAGTACGAACAGCAGCGCGCCGGTCAGCATCCGCCGCTGCTTGTGCGCGCTCCCTTCGACGCCGGCCAGGCCGGCGACGTAGGAGAGGTAACCCGGCACCAGCGGCAGCACGCAGGGCGACAGGAACCCGATCACGCCGACCACCAGCGCGACCCCGGCTGCGGGTACCAGTGCCCCGCCGGTCACGGTGTCGGTGAGCCCGCTCGCTGTGTGCACAGCTGCCGCGGCGACCAGGTACATCGCTCAGGCCTCTTTGCTGAGCTCGTCGAGAACCTGGTTCAGGTCCTTGGGCAGCACCGGGCCGACATAGACCGCGGCGACCCGGCCCTGCCTGTCGACGATGACGGTGTCGGGCAGGCCGGCGAGGGGCACATTTCCGATCTGCAGGGCGGTCTTGCCGATCTCGTCGTACACGACGGGAAAGCTGAGACCCTTGTCACGGACGAATGCCGCTGCGGCGTCCTTGCGATCGTTGACGTCGAGCCCCACGAACGTCACGCCCTCGGCCTTGCGCTTCCGGTAGACCGCCTCGAACTGAGGTGACTCGTTGGCACACGGCCCGCACCAGGACGCGAAGAAGTTCAGGACGACGACCTTGCCCTTGTCGGTGCTGAGCCGATAGTCGCCACCGGCCAGCAGCGTTCCCTTGACCGGTCCGGCGAGCTTGCGCTTGCCCGCCTCGATCACGGTCCCCTTGGCGGTTGCCTGGACGTAGCCGAAGGACCCGTTCGCGTTCTGGTCGACGGCGTCCTTGCCACCCGCGCACGCCGTCAGCGCCACCGTCGCCAGCACGGTTGCGGCAAGCAGCCGAATTCCTCTCCCCATGGGGTTCACCATTCCAGTGTGAGGCGTGGTCCAAGGCACACCGGCACCTGCCCCATTTTCTGAGCACCCGCTGTGCCGGACGCGCTCGGGTCAGGCGCCAGGCTGGTCCCGGTGCACCTGATTGGATGTCGTCCCGGCCGGCTCGGCGTAGTCCACTCCGACCACCCGGTCCCCGTCGAAACGCAGGGACGTGATCGAGGCGAGCGAGCACTGCCGCTTGCGCGGGTCATGTGGCAGCCGCTGGCCCTCGACGAACCGGCGCAGGCAGACGATCGGCAGCTGGTGGGACACGCACACCGCCTCATGGCCGTCGGCGTGCTCGCGGGCTGCCAGCGCCGCGGCGAACATCCGGTCGGCCACCTGCCGGTACGGCTCGCCCCAGGACGGCCGCAGCGGGTTGTGGAACAGCCACCAGTTCGTCGGGCGCTTCAACACGCCGCCGGAGCCGGTCACCCGCTGGCCCTCGAAGGCGTTCGCTGCCTCGATGAGCCGGTCGTCGGTGGCGATGTCGAGCCCGAACTCGGCCGCGATGGGCGCTGCCGTCTCTTGCGCGCGCTGCAGCGGCGAGGACACCAGGTAGCTGACGTTCCGTCCCGCGAGGTGCTTGGCGGCGAGCTCGGCCATCCGCACGCCGTCCTCGGATAGCCGGTAGCCGGGCAGCCGGCCGTACAGCACCTTCGCCGGGTTGTGCACCTCGCCGTGGCGCAGGAAGTGCACGACGGTGAATGCCATTACGGCCGTACCGCGGCGGCTGCCGCCCGGGCCGCCGCGGGCAGCGCGTCGGCGATCTTCTCGATCGCCGCCTCGTCGTGCGCCGCTGACACGAACCAGGCCTCGAAGGCGCTCGGCGGCAGGTACACACCGGCGTCCAGCATCGCGTGGAAGAACGGGCCGTACCGGAACGTCTCCGCGGCCTGCGCCTCGACGAAGTTGGTCACCGGCGAGTTGGCGAAGAAGATCGAGAACAGGTTGCCGGCGTACTGCAGCTGGTGCGCGACCCCCTGCTCGGTCAGCGCCTGCGAGGCGAGTTCACCTACCGTGTAGGCCGTCGCGTCCAGCCGGGCGTAGACCTCGTCGTCGGCGCAGCGCAGCGTCGCCAGGCCCGCCGCGACCGCGACTGGGTTACCCGACAGCGTGCCTGCCTGGTACACCGGCCCCGCCGGCGCCAGGTAGGACATCACGTCCGCGCGACCACCGAACGCGGCTGCCGGCAGGCCACCGGACATCACCTTGCCGAACGTGAACAGGTCCGCCTCGACCGGGTTCAGGCCGTAGTAGCCGGCCTTGCTGACCCGGAAGCCGGTCATCACCTCGTCCATGATCAGCAACGCGCCGTGCTGGCTGGTGACCTCGCGCAGTGCCTGGTTGAAGCCGGGCAGCGGTGCGACCGCGCCCATGTTTCCGACGGCTGCCTCGGTGATCACGCAGGCTATGTCGGGTCCGTCGAGCTCGAAGGCGGCCTTGAGCGCGGGCACGTCGTTGTAGGGCAGCACGATCGTCTCGCCGGCCTGCGCTCCGGTGACGCCGGGGGTGTCGGGCAGGCCGAAGGTCACCACCCCGGAGCCGGCACTGGCCAGCAGCGCGTCGACGTGGCCGTGGTAGCAGCCGGCGAACTTGACGACCTTTCGGCGGCCCGTCGCGCCGCGAGCCAGCCGGATCGCCGACATGGTGGCCTCGGTCCCGGAGTTGACCAGCCGGACCTCCTGGACCGGGGCGACCCGGGAGATGATCTCTTCGGCCAGCTCGATCTCACCCAGGGTCGGAGTACCGAAGGACAGGCCACTGGACGCGGCTCGTTGCACCGCCTCGACGACCGCCGGGTGGGCGTGGCCGAGGATCATCGGCCCCCAGGAGCACACGAGGTCGACGTAGGTCACGCCGTCGGCGTCGGTGAGGTACGGACCCTGGCCGCTGACCATGAACCGCGGCGTCCCGCCGACCGCCCGGAAGGCCCGCACCGGTGAGTTCACCCCGCCGGGGATGACTCGCTGGGCTCGTTCGAACAGTGCTGCGGAGATAGGCGCGTCGGTCACCCGTCCAGTGTCCCAGCCCGCTGCAGGTCGCGTCGCATCACACATCGCCGGCCGACGGCGCTTTCTTGCTCAGCCGGCCCCTGCGTCACCGCAGCAGGTTAGCGGCCTCGTGCGCCCAGTACGTGAGGATCATCGAGGCGCCCGCGCGACGGACGGACAGCAGGGTTTCCATCACGATCCGCTCCCGGTCGATCCAACCGCGCTCGGCGGCGGCCTCGACCATCGCGTACTCGCCGGACACCTGGTAGGCGGCGACCGGCACCGGCGATGCCTGCGCGACGGCGGACAGGATGTCGAGGTAGGGCAGCGCCGGCTTGACCATGACCAGGTCCGCGCCCTCGGCGACGTCCAGAGCGACCTCGGCCAGGGCCTCCCGGACGCCCCGCGCAGGGTCCTGCTGGTACGTCAGCCGGTCGCCCTCGAGCGAGGACGAGACGGCTTCGCGGAACGGCCCGTAGAAGGCGGAGGCGTACTTCGGGGCGTAGCCGAGCACGCCGACGTCCGAGCGCCGCACTCCGTCCAGGGCTTCCCGGACAACCGCCACCTGGCCGTCCATCATGCCGCTGGTGGCCACCAGGTCGGCGCCCGCCTCGGCCTGGGCGAGGCTCATCGAGGCGTATCGTCGCAGCGTCGCGTCGTTGTCGACGGACCCGTCGTTGGCGAGCACCCCGCAGTGGCCGTGGTCGGTGAACTCGTCCAGGCACAGGTCGCCCATCAGGACGGTCGCGTCACCGAGCTCGAACTTCAGCCGTGCCAGTCCCTGGTTCAGGATGCCGTTCGGGTCGTCAGCGCCGGAACCGACCGCATCCTTCGACGTCGGGACTCCGTACAGCATCAGGCCACCGACACCGGCCTCGACCGCACCTATCGCGGCCTTGGCGAGGGAGTCCATCGTGTGCTGGACGACGCCGGGCATCGAGTTGATCGGACGGGGCTCGGAGATGCCCTCGGCCACGAACATCGGAAGGATCAGGTCGGACGGCTGTAGCGACACCTCGTGGGTCAACTTCCGCAGCGCGGCGGTTCGGCGGAGCCTGCGGGGACGGGAGGCGGGGAAGGCGGGAAGGGCCGGAAGCTCGTTCACGACCCAAGCTTAGTCGCGCCCGCAGTGCCTTCACGGCCGTTGTGGAGTGGCGTTATCCGGCGCTATGCGGGTTGACAAACCCATGATTGCCACATGCAGCGGGCCGGCTCGGCTCGCTACGGTGTTGACCCTGTCAATGGCGTGCACGGTGGTCACGTTGTGGACGTGGGCCGCCCCGGCAGGAGTCTGGGTATTCGTGCTGCTATCGCACTCGGCTTTGCAGGTAGCCGCAATCGGCAGGCACCGCCAGGCCCGACAACTAGTGGAGTACCTAGTGGAAGCCTTGACCGGACCGCGATCCATCGCCGATGGTGCACCTGTCGTGCTAATTCTTCCCCCAGCGGGCTCAGTATTTCGAGGGGCAACCAACGCATCTGAGCCGGTTTCTTTCGACGACTATCCGCCCAGATTATGATGGCGAATGCCGAATCGAAGTCGTCAGAACGCAGGTTCAGCAACACGCGCTGCCCTGGTGTCATCACGGCGGGTACTCGTCGGTCTTCTGTCGGCAGTGCTGACGCGCCGTACAGCAGCAGTCCCGACGAGATCATCGCCATGACCGTGCCCTGGTGCCAGAACTCGAAAACCTCGGCAGGCTCGCCGTCGCCCGCATCGCTGGTGGTACCTATCCGCTTGATATCAAAGGCGCTGTACGCAGCCTTAACACGAGTCCGCCGTTCCAGCACCGCAACGCCGAGCGCCCCCGTGCCGGTCACGGCAGCAATCGCTGTGCCGATCCCGGCCCACGGGAAGCCCGCCAACCAATGCCACATGCCTACAGAGTGTGCCGTAAGCGGACAGGGTCACCGCGGTAGGCGCGGGCGGCTCACGTCCCGTTCGAGTTCTTCGGCTTGTCCGGCTGCGACGAGCAGGGCGGCGGCGAGTTGCCGGGCGGTGCCGGAGGCGAGGATGGCGACGAACCGACCGTCGATGTACGGCGGTTCGCTGACAACCCGCACCAGGCGCGGCGCGCCGAGGTCGGCCCACCGTGCAGCCAGGTCCACCGTGATGTCGACCGTCTTGCCTTGCTCGCTGGCGGCGACGGCTTGGCGAGCGATGGGCCGAGAGACGCAGTAGATGCCGTGTCCGCGCCGGTCGGGGTTGAGGTCGCAGAACGGTGCGTGGTGGCGGGGCATCGGCTGGGCCTTTCGTAGACAATCCGGCGCCACCCACAATAGTCAACGAACCTGTACTGCGGTCAAGCTTTGTTGACCACCAGTGTTGAGCGCATGCACCGCCAGCCGCCCGACCCCAACCATGAGGCGCTGCGGCACGAACTCTCCCGCCTCCGCTCCGAGAAGCAGCTCACCTACGACAAGCTGGCCGAGCTGACCGGTCTCTCCCGGACCGTCCTCATCAACCTCGAAACCGGCAAGACGCGCGGCTCGCTCGACACCTGGCACCGAGTAGCGCATGCACTCGGTGTGCCACTGGGCGTTCTGGCCGACCGGCTCTGCATCGGCCACGGGAAGCCGTAGGACTAGTCCTCGCCCTGACCGTGACACGGACGCTACTGGCATCCCCGGACAAGCCGGGTAGATTCAGCAGGTGGCCGATGTGTACATGTACGTGGACGAGACCGGCGATCTCGGCATGGCAGGGAAGACCGGAGAGAGCCAACACTTCGGCATCGGTTCTGCTGTCTTCCAAGGTCACCACGGCGATGTGCTTTGGGCTGGAAAGAACCTTCGCTTCGATCTCGAACGCCGCGGCGTCCCCATGCCGCGCGGCTTCCATGCGAAGGACGACACGCCACGGACGCGACATGAGGTTTACTCGGTGATCTCCGACCTAGAACCCAGGTTCGACTTCACCATGCTGGACAAGACCAGGGCGTACGGCAGGGTGCGCGAGCGTGGCGAGGTCTACCTGTACAAGCTGGCTTGGTACCTCCACTTCAAGGAGGTATTGAAGTGGGTTTCAAAGCCGGGTGACCACGTATTCGTCGCAGCGGGCACCCTCGGCACAGCTAAGCGAGTGGTCCAAGCAGAGAGTGCGCTCCGCGATGTCTGCTCTCAGGTCGCAACCAGCCGCTCCGTCCACCTGGCGATCTGGGAGGCTCGCACATCCTTCGGCATCCAGGTAGCGGATTACGGACTATGGTCCGTACAGCGTCGGTACGAGCGGAACGATGAGCTTTGGTATAGCAAGTACGTAGAGAAGGCCACCGTCTCGTGCTTCAGGCCTTGGAACTAGCGTCGGTTCATTGCCGCCCGGACATGCAAGAGGCCGGCTACCTCGCTTGGAGGAGAAGTCCCCTGGACCTCTTGTCACCGGCCTTGCAAGTACCACTCTAGCGCACGAGTGGCGGATATTACTCCCATTTTTGTCGAGTCTCTTAGCGTGTCTACTCCCCGTAGTCGTGCACCGGCCCATCCGCCGGCTTCCGCTTCCGGGTGGCTGGCGAGTCCTCCCGCGCCTTCTCCGCGTCCTCAGGGCTGATATGCAGCAGGGCACGGAGGAATTCGCCAGGATCTACGTCCTCAGGTACCGGGTGACTTGCCATGCAACAAGCCTAGCCCTGGACGCAACGAAACCCCCGGCCGAAGCGCGGGGGTCAGTCGCCAGGTTGTCGCCCTGGACGCAACGATACAGCATTTCGGCAAGGCGAACGGCCGAATACTCGGCTGGGGGTGCGGGACTTGAACCCGCACCGTCCAGGGCGACAACCTGGCGTGCTGCCGTTTACACCAACCCCCAGCGCCTAACGAGCGTACCACACGCCAACTGTCGGCTGCCGTGGGAACTTCCTCAAAACTTCCACAACCTTGCAACGTGTCGTGGTGACAAACTGTGGAGTCGAACGTATATTGAGCGGAGTAGAACATGAAGGAGGTGGCCGTGGACAGCCAACGCGTCAAAGAAATCTACGAAGAGGCAACCGCAGAGCTGACCACCGCTCGCGCTGCGGTGGTGCACTGGGAACAAGTGGTAGTCGGCCTGAGTGGCGTCATGCGTACGCTGCCACGTGGCGTCGCCAGTACGGTGTCCCACTCGCACTTTGGAGGCCCTGCGGAACCAGAACCGAAAGATCCTCAGCAGCAGGACGAAGAAGCATCCTCGCCATATCCACGCTCACCGGATGCTGTAGAAAACGCGCTTCGTTCGCGGCCGAATCAGCCGATGCGCTTCCCTGAGGTTTGGAAGTTGATTCAGGAAGCCGGGGAGGCTGACCCATCCGTTAAGTCGGGAATCAACGCCTACCAGAATGCGGCACGCCGGCTTGCGCTGAACCCTGCTTCCCCAGTGCAAATGACCGAAGACAAGCGGTACGTGTACCGCACCGTTCCAGACGGTACTTCGGGACTCAGCCTCGTCCTCCCCGATCCGGTGGAAGACGCGTCCGACACGTCGGAAGAGGGTTCTTCGCTATGAGGAGGTAGTTAGCCCGCCGTCCCGAACCTTGAGAGTAGAGACGACGGGCCAGGGCTCAGCCCAACGGTGTTCCTATCCGTCCGGCGCTGGTGGTCGTGTTAGCGCACTACCACCAGCGCCCCTACCAAACCCCGTGTGGCGAAACGGCAAACGCACCGCCTTTGGAAGGCGGCGTCCTGGCTGGGATATGTGGGTTCGACTCCCGCCACGGGGACTATGTAGTTGGACGCTTACAGCCTAGCGCCAAACCCGGCTGTAGGCGCTACCGGCACGCCTTCGCGGCTCAGAAATCCACGTCGGCAACCACTGGCTTATAGGTCAGCCGTCGTCCTTCCACGTTGCCGAGTAGATCACGCATCCGGTCGGAGTCGGTCAGCTTGCAGTTGGTATACATCCACGCGAACTGGTTCAGGTACCGCTGCAAGTGCACCACCGACACGTGATGGTGTGTGCCGTCGATGGATCGCTTCAACTGGGAGTGGAAGCCTTCGTTGAGATTCGTGGAGACGTTGCCCCGCGCGTACTCCCCGGCCGAGTGGTCTACCGACTCATGCGCGGCGAACTCGCCCGCGATCTGCTTGTAGGCACGTGCTGAGTCGGTGTGCAAGTGAGTCCGCTTCGTGTCCATCATCTCTTCGATGGCTGGCAGCAGGCTCTTGCCGGTCACATCGGCCACGACGCGGGCGTGCGCCTGCCGCGTCTCATAGTGAACCAGCGACACGACCGGCTGCTTGTCCGTCGTGGCGTAGGCGCGTGGCAGCTCGCGCGGGTCGTTGCGGTGCCGGTTCTTCGGCTCCCCGCCGATCCAGGTTTCGTCCACCTGGACCGCGCCACCGAGCAGGCCGGCGACTGGCTCGAACTTCATCGCCTCACGGATGCGGTGCAGCATGTGCCACGCGGTTTCGTTGGTGACCTCGTACTTGCGGCTGATCTCCCACGCGCTGACGCTGTTCTTGGATGAGCAGACCTCGAAGATGACCAGCAGCCAAGTTCGGATGCTGATCTTCGTGCCGTGGAAGATGGTGTCCGTCAGCACTGAGTACTGCTTGCGGCAGTGCCCGCACTTCCACACGCGGCGCTCGGACACGTTGCCAGTGCGGGTCTTACGGCTCGCGCCGTTGGCCGGGTTCAAGAAGTACTGACGACCGACCGCGCCACACTTCGGGCACGACTCCGGGCCATTGCCGCCCCAGCGGAGGTCTTCCAGCATCACGTAGGCGTCAAGCTCGGACTTCAGCTCAAGCGCCAGCTTCGGGATCGAAAACTCCTGCTTTGCCATAGCTCAATTCTCTACCCCGAGCCGTGGGTTTGTCAACCCGCATAGCGCCCGTTATCCACAGGGCGGGGTATGCCGCTGCGGCGCGTCGGGCATGATGTGGCTATGTCGCTACCACTCCGTTTGGCCACCTTTGGGCTTATCGCTGCTGTAGCGGTCGCGGTGGCCGGCTGTACGAGCGGCGACGCGCGCCCGAACACCTCCACGGTCGCCGTCTCGGCTCCGCGCACCAGCGCCTCGCCGGGTGCCTCCACAAGCCCGGGTGCCTCCACAAGCCCAAGTGCCTCATCGAGCCCGAGCCCGACGGCTACCAGGGTGTATCCGGCAGACGTGCCGCTGACCGGTCACAACGTCAAGCCGGGCGAGAAGCCGCCCGTCTATCCGGCGGCGGCGAACGCCCGGACGCAGGCAGCGGCCAATGCCTTCGCCGAGTTCTACATGCACACGCTCGACTGGGCGTACGCCACCACGAATCCGTCGTACATGAAGCACTACAGCGGGGCCTCGTGCGGCTTGTGCAACGGTCTCGCCACCGGCATCGCCAAGACCGCCGCCGAGAAGCACTGGTACCTCGGTGGACGACTGGCCATTCGGCCGGCGACCGCAACGCCGATCGCTCCGGTAACGGCACCCGCCGACTACTGCTCTGTTGTAAGCGTCGACATAACGGCTCAGACGGTCGTCGACAAAACGGGCAGCATCGTAAGCGGCGAGGCAGCTCATCCGAACTTTCGGTGGAAACTCTGCTCGAAGTGGACCGTCGGCACTTGGCACGCTAGCTACTTCGCGGGTGTGGAATGAAAATGTGTAGCTTGCTTGGCTTGATCCCCGCGGTCACGGTGCTTGTTGGGCTGGCAGTGGGCGTTACACCTGCCGCCGCGGCGGGTGCTGGATGCGGACGTGCGGGGAATGGCTCACTAGCTGGTGTCCACGGGCCGGGATTCGTCGGTGTCTCTGGATCGTGCAGCGTCATGAAGACGGACCTGCCGGGTCGAGGCGGCTTACCGGTCCTCGTCATCGACTGCGGTTACGCCACCGCCACCGAGAGCAATTCCCATTGGAACAAGTCCTGCGGAGCCACCGGGTTCCCGTGCCCGCCCGTGGCGGGCACCCCGAACCCGCACCAGTTCATCACCGTGCTTTCCATGCTCCAGACCACTCTCCCGATCGCGGCCTGGTGCGCCGGCGGCACGAATCCCATGCCGTCCACGGCCGCGCTGCGGGACGAGGTGATTCGCCTGCTGCATCCCCCGGCGCTGGGCGTGTCACCGAGCACCGGGACCGCACTGGTGAACTTCCGAACGCTGTTGTGGGTCAACACTCCGGTCGAGCGAGACCTGGGCCGCTCGAAGCTGATCGGCTTTCCGGTGAATCTGCGGGTGCACTACGTCCGTACGGACTTCGACTTCGGTGACGGCACCACCGGTGAGCTCAGCCCCGATCCCGGAACCCCGTACAACCCGGCCGAGGATTGCGGCCGGTGCTCAGACCGCTTCGGCCACGACTACACCGCTGCGGGCGCCATCACGGTCACGGCCCGGGTGTACTGGCAGGCCCAGTTCCGGATCGGCGGCGAGCCCTGGACCGACATCCCCGGCGAGGTCACCGCCACCACGCCATCCCGAACCGCCTTCACGGTCAAGGAATCCCGCAGCACCCTCGTCGCACCCCGCTGAACGCACGGCCCGCAGCGATGGACAGCAAACTGGCGGGACCCAGCCCGAAGGGCCGAGATCCCGCCAGTGAACGGCAAAGCCTTCAGCGGACGGTACGAGCCCGAGCCGTCGTCCGGGTCCGGCGAGTCGGTGCGGCCGCGGCCTTCTCGCGCTCTTCCCCGGCCCGCTTGATCGCGAACTCGGCAAGAGCGTCGATCAACGATGTCACGTTCGCGGTCTCGGGCTGCACGTCCACCCGGAGCCCGAACTCGCGCGCGGTCGCCGCCGTCTGCGGGCCGATGCACGCCACCACGGTGCGGTTGTGCGGCTTGCCGGCGATGCCGACCAGGTTGCGGACGGTCGAGGACGAGGTGAAGCACACCGCCTGGAAGCCACCGGACTTGATGGCGTCACGAATCTCGGCAGCGGGCGGAGCGGCGCGGACCGTCCGGTAGGCCGTGACGTCGTCGATCTCCCAGCCACGCTCGCGCAGTCCCTCGGCCAGGGTCTCGGTCGCGATGTCGGCACGCGGCAGCAGCACCCGGTCGATCGGGTCCAGCACGTCGTCGTACGGCGGGAAGTCAGCCAGCAGGCCCTCAGAGGACTGCTCGCCCGAGGGCAGCAGCTCCGGCCGGATGCCGAACGCCCGCACGGCCTCGGCGGTCTGCTCACCGACGCAGGCGATCTTCACACCGGCGAACGCCCGGGCGTCCAGGCCGAACTCCTCGAACTTCTCGCGCACAGCCTTGACCGCGTTGGTCGAGGTGAACACGATCCACTCGTACCGCCCGGTGACCAGCCCCTTGATCGCCCGTTCCATCTGGGTCGGGGTGCGCGGCGGCTCGACCGCGATCGTCGGAACCTCGACCGGGACCGCCCCGTAGTCGCGCAGTCGCTCGCTCATCGCGCCGGCCTGCTCCTTGGTTCGCGGCACCAGAATCTTCCAGCCGAACAGCGCCCGCGATTCCCACCAGGCCAGTTTCTCCCGAGACCCGGCCGCCTTGCCGATCGTGACGACGACCGGTCCGTACATCCCGGCAGCGGCCAGGTCGGCGTCGCCCAACGTGCCCGACACGGTGACCTGGCCGGTCGTCGTGCCGGCGCAGGTGACCGTCAGGCCGCTGTCGGGCTTGCGGCCAGAGGCGACCAACTGCTCGGAGACCGAGCCCACCTCGGCCGCGTCCAGCGTCAGGACCAGCGTGCCCGGCGCGGCGGCGAGCGACTCGAAGTCGATCGCCGCACCGGAACGCAGGTCGACGTCGGTGTGCACCGAGCCCACCGGCACGCCCGCGTACGTCGCGGTCGCCGATGCCTCGGACAAGGCCGGGACGACCTCATACGGAAGCCCGGTCTTGGCGACGGCCAGCACCTCACGGGTGACGGCGTCCGAACTGAACGGGTCCCCCGACACCACTCGGGCCACCAGCACACCGTTTCGGGCATCGGCAATGACTGCCTTGGCCGCGTCGGCCGGCACCGGATCGGCCAGGCGTATCTCGCCACGGATCAGCGCCTTGGTCGCGTCCGTCACGGTGGCGTCGACATAGGCGACCTCCGCCGAAGCGAGCACCTCGGTGGCACGGACGGTCAGCAATCCAGCGTCGCCGGTGCCGGTACCGACGAAGGACACGCGGCCAACGGACTTGCGCGCTCGGGTCATTACGAGCTCCCCATCATGGTGTTCGCGCCGAGATCGATCAGCTCAGCGGCTAGGCGCCGCCCGATCTCCTCGGCAGTGTTGAGCGGGCCGGACGCCGACAACCGGACGGCGTCGCTGCCGTCGATTGCGGTGACCGAACCGCGAAGGAAAATTTCGAGCAAGCCGTCGTCACCCTCGGTGACTTCAGCGAGCGCCCCCACCGGGGCAGTGCAGCCGCCCTCGAGGGCGGCAAGCAGCGACCGTTCAGCGGCGACAGCCGCCCGGGTCGAGTGGTCATCCAGCGGTGCCAGCAGCGACCGCGCGTCCTCGTCGGATTCCCGGCACTCGATCGCGAGAGCACCCTGCGCGGCGGCAGGCAGCACCTGGATCGGATCGAGCAGCTCGGTCACCACATGCGCCCTGCGCAGCCGCTGCAATCCGGCCACCGCAAGCACCACGGCGTCGAGATCCTTATCCAGCCGGGCCAGCCGGGTGTCGACGTTGCCGCGGATCGCGACGATGTCGAGCCCGAGGTCCAGCGCCCGCAACTGTGCCGTCCGCCGGGGCGAGCCGGTGCCGACCTTCGCGCCGCGGGGCAGTTCCAGCAGCGTCCGGCCGTCGCGGGCGCACAGCGCGTCCCGGGGGTCCTCTCGACGCGGCACCGCGGCGAGGGCGATGCCGGGCATCGCAGTGGTTGGCAGATCCTTGAACGAGTGCACGGCAACGTCGATGGTCCCGGCGAGCAGCGCGTCCCGCAACGCGGAGACGAACACCCCGGTGCCGCCGATCTGCGCCAGCGGTGCCGGCGAGCGATCACCGGCGGTCGAGACCAGCACCGTCTCGACCGGCACTCCGGGGTTCACGCCGGTGAACGCGTCGATCACGAGCTGGGTCTGGGTCTGGGCCAGCAGGCTGGCTCGGGTGCCGACCCGGATGGTTCGGGTGGTGGTCCGGGTGGTCACTTCTCTGGCACCTCCGAAACCGGTTCTGGGCTGTCGGCACGCACCGCGGTCACCGATCCGGGACGGGCCGGGTCGAGGTCGAACAGCGCGCGCAGCGCCGAGGCATAGGAGTTGCCCTCGGGCGTCGCCGCCAGCTCCTTCACCCGTACCGTCGGGGCGTGCAGCACCTTGTCGACGGCGCGGCGAACAGCGGTCGCGACCTCTTCGCGGACGGCGTTGTCCAGGCCGGGCAGCCGGCTGTCCAGCCGCAGCAGCTCGCCGTCGACGACCTGGGCGGCGCGGGCGCGCAGCGCGGTCACCGTCGGCGCGACGGCCAGGGCCTGCTGGTTGGTCAGGTAGCCCCGCAGCTCCGCGGCCACGATCATGGTCGCGGCAGCCACCTCGGCATCGCTCACCATGGCGCCGGAGTCGCGCAGCACCTCGAGGTCGACGTAGTGCACGTCGGCGGTCAGGGACACCGCCGGGTCGACGTCGCGGGGCAGCGCCAGGTCGAGCACCACCAGCGGCCGGCCCGCGCGGGGACGGACATCGGGAACCTCGACGACCAGGCCGGTGGCACCGGTGGACGAGATCAGGACGTCCGCGTCCGCCAGCTCGTCGGCAAGCGAGTCGAGCTCTGCCGCCCGTCCGCCCAGGTTCTCGGCGAGCCGCCGCGCGCGGGTGAGGCTGCGGTTGATCACCACGACATCGAGTTCAGCTCCGCCGGCCAGTCGCTGCAGCGTGGCCCCCGCCAGCGCGCCCATCGAACCGGCGCCGAGGATCACGATGCGCTTGCCGAGCAACTGGTCCTGGCCGCCGAAGACGGTGGACGCGTGCTGCAGCGCCACCGAGACGATCGAGGCGCCGGCGCGGTCGATGCCGGTCTCGCTGTGCACCCGCTTGCCGACCCGCAACGCGGTCTGGCTGGCCTCGTGCAGCACCTTGCCGACCGTGGCCGTTTCGGTGCCGATGGCGTACGCATTGCGCAGCTGCCCCAGGATCTGGGACTCGCCGACGACCATGGAGTCCAGCCCGGCCGCGACCCGCAGCATGTGGTCCGCCGCCGCCTCGTCGAAGTGCACGTAGAGGTTGTCGCCCAGCTCGGTGACGCCCATGCCGGCGTTGCGGGCCAGCACCGTGGACACGTCCACCACAGCGGGGTGGAAGCGGGCGACGTCGGCGTACACCTCGATGCGATTGCACGTCGAGAGCACCATCACCTCGGAGATCGCCTCGCCGCGGTGCAGTTCGTCCAGCACCTTGGTCACGTCATCGGAGGAGATGCTGGCGCGCTCCAGCACCGGCACGGGCGCGGAGTGGTGGGACAGCCCGACAACCAGAAGCGTCACGGGCCTACCGCCATGGTGCTCGAACCGGACCGAGCCGGCTCGCAGTCGGCGCGGGCGGACTTGCGGTTGTCGTGGAACGACAGGATCTGCAGCTCCGCCGCGAGGTCCACCTTGCGGACGTCCACGTGCGCCGGAACGGCCAGCACGGTAGGCGCGAAGTTCAGGATGGAGGTCACACCGGCCACCACCAGCCGGTCGCACACCTCTTGCGCGACGCCCGCGGGAACCGTGAGCACGGCGATGGCGATGTTCTCTGTACGCACGATGGCGTCGAGGTCGTCGACGTGCTGGACGGGCAGCCCCCGCACCCGCGTGCCGACGATGGCCGGATCGGCGTCGACGATCGCCGAGATCCGGAAGCCACGGGAGGCGAAACCCGCATAGCCGGCCAGCGCTCGTCCGAGGTGGCCGAGGCCGATCAAGGCGACCGCGCGGTTTTGGTGCAGACCGAGGGTCTTGTGAATCTGGTCCGTGAGCAGGGACACGTCGTAACCGACCCCGCGGATGCCGTACGACCCGAGGTAGGAGAGGTCCTTGCGGAGCTTGGCGGAGTTGACGCCGGCGGCGGTGGCCAGTGACCCGGACGACACCGTGGCGACGCCGACCTTGCCCATGCCGACGAGCGCGCGAAGATAAATAGCAAGTCGGGCAACGGTGGCTTCAGGAATGGACCGCTGGTCGGTGCCAGCGACCGAACGCTCATCAGCGTGGCCGCCGACCGCGTTCAGCTGATCTCGCTGGGCGATCATGCGCTCCTCGAAACGAACCGGTCGAGGCGGTGGTTGGAGCCCCTTGGACTGGGCAACGGACCGGTGTGGTAATGGGGGTTGACAACGATCAACGTACGCCCTTGTGAAGGTATTCACAAAATCGCGAACCGGTGTGATAAAGGGAGCTGGCGACACGCGAATCCCATCCTCAGAGCCCCGAGTTCAGGCAGCCGCAGGGGTCCGGATCAGCGGTTCAGAGCCGCCCGGAACCGGTCCTCTTCCAGGTACCAGTAGCCGTGCTCGGCACCGTCGATCAGGATCACCGGCACCCGGTCGGAGTACTCGTTCGCACGTGCCCGGTCGGCGTCCACATCGAGCAGTTCGAGGGCGAACCCGAGCTCGTTCGCGAGTTCGGCGAGCCGGCCTTCCGCATCGGCGCAGAGGTGGCAGCCGGCGCGGGTGATCAGCGTGACGCGGTGCTGGCGGTCCTGACGGTGCTCGCGGTGCTCAGCGGGGGGCACCGGTTCCACCTCCGGACAGACCCGCCGCGCGCAGCCGCCACTTCATGACCTTGCCGGTGGCCGTATGCGGCAGCTCCGGTACCACCGCAATCCGCTTCGGCAGCTTGAACCGGGCGAGCGAGTTACCGGCCTCGGCGATCAGCAGCCCCGGGTCGAGCGACGCGCCCACTTCGGGCACGACGTAGGCCACGATGACCTCGCCGGCCGCGGCAACTCCGGTGTCAGGCTCGCCCAGCACCGCGACCTCCCGGACGCCGGCGAGCTTGCTGAACACCGCCTCGACCTCGGCCGGGTAGACGTTGAAGCCGTTGACGAGCACCAGGTCGCTGCGCCGGCCGACCAGGTAGTAGTCGCCGTCGTCGTCCGCGACGGCCAGGTCGCCGGTGGAGAACCAGCCGGCCGGGTCGGGGCCGTCCGCGCCGTCCGGCCAGTAGCCGGTGAACAGGTTGTCGCCGCGCACCTGCAGCAGGCCCAGGTCCCCGGCCTCCACCACCTCGTGGTCCTGGTCGAGCAGCCGCACCTCCACTCCGGGCAGCGGCCGCCCGACGGAGCCCGCCTTGGGCTCGACCCGGGCCGGTGCGGTGTCCGCTCCGGGAACCCGCTCCGGAACCGCACCGGGCACCAGGTTCAGCGTGATCACCGGAGCCGCCTCGGTAAGCCCGTACCCCTCGTACAGCGGGATGCCCGCCTCGGCGTAGCGCCCGACCAGCTCGGCCGGCAGCGGCGCCGAACCGGACAGCGCGAACCGGACGTGGGCGAAGCCGTCCGCGAAGGCTGGCTGACCGGCCCACAGCGCGAACTCCAGCGGCGCGCCGATGACCATGGTCACCGCCTCGTCCCGCATGGTCTGCAAGCCGGCGGCCGCGTCGAAGCGGGACGAGAGCACCATGGTCGCCCCGAAGTACAGGCCCAGCCCCAGCCCGGCGTTGAGCCCGAACACGTGGAACAGCGGTAGCGGCAGGAACAAGGTGTCCGCGGCGGTCACCGGGGCGGGCCGGAGCTCTCCGAGCTGAGCGAGGTTGGCCAGCAACGCGCGCACCGGCAGCATCGCGCCCTTGGGCCGTCCCGACGTCCCGGACGTATAGAGCAGCACTGCCAGGTCCTCACCCGTCCGGTCCCGGCTGACGCGCTCCGCGTTGCGTCCCGTGGCACGCAGCTCCATCACCGTCGGCAGCCCGTCGGCTCCGGAGCGGGCAGCGACGACGATGTGCTCCAGGGCCGGATGGTGCGCCCGCAGGCGCTCGGCGTCGGCCACCACGGCGACGGAGGAGGTGACCAGCATCCGCGCGCCCGAGTCGTCCAGGATGTGGCCGAGTTCGGCGACCGGGTACGAAGGATTGACCGGAACCACCACCAGGCCGGCCTGTAACGAGGCCAGGTAGCAGGCGAGGAACTCGGCCGACGTCGGTGCCTGGATCGCGATGCGATCGTCGGGACGCAGACCGCGACCAGCCAGGGCTGCCGCGAGGTCGGTGACGATCCCGTCGAGCTCGGCCCAGGTCCAGCGGAGTGCGGCATCCACCACGGCCACCGAGGCGCCCCGGGACGCGGCCGCCCGACGAACCAGCTCACCGAATGATGTGCCCATCGAACCTCCTTCGGATGTGGACGCGGGCGCGGCAACAGCCGGGCTTTGACAGGTTATGGCACGCTACTGCCGAGTAATTCCAGCATGTTACCGATGGGGCTCGATTCCTCGGGTCATGATCCGTAATCTGGACGAGTCCGTCGGATGGGGGAAGCGGGCACCTTCCAGCACGCTGCATCGCAGAGTACTTTCCGTGCTGCGGAGTGCTGGCCAACCGGCGTCGACCATCAGGAAGCGGGCGAGGTGAGATGAGCGCGTCCGCCATGGGTCCGCTGGCAGCCGGGCCGTCGAATCCCGTCGTCCGGCGCGAACCCAGCGCCGACGCACAGCAAGACCCAGTCGCCGCCGACGATCCGGCCGTGCAGCAGGACGCCGGCAGCGAGACCGCGACGATGGAGGCGGCGCACGCCCCGAGCTGGACGCTGGTGCAGGCGGCGCAGCAGGGCGACGGCGAGGCGTTCGCGACGCTGTACGACCGCTACGTCGACTCGGTCTTCCGGTTCATCTACTACCGGGTCAACGATCGGGCACTCGCCGAGGACTTCACCTCCGAGACCTTCCTCAGGGCACTGCGGCGGATCTCGACGATCAACTACCAGGGACGCGACATCGGGGCCTGGTTCATGACCATCGCCAGGAACATCGTGTTCGACCACGTCAAGTCGGCCCGGTTCCGGCTGGAGTTGACGACCGGTGACGTGCTGGTGGGGAACGAGAGCGAGACGAGCCCCGAGGCGACCGTCCTGGCCCACCTCGGCAACGCCCGCTTGCTGCAGGCAGTGAACGACCTCGGGGACGAGCAGAAGGAATGCATCGTCCTGCGGTTCCTCAGCGGGCTCTCGGTGGCGGAGACCGCGTCGGCGATGGGCAAGAACGACGGCGCGATCAAAGCCCTGCAGCACCGTGCGGTGAAACGGCTGGCGGGCATCCTGGGCGATGAGCTCCAATGAGCGCGCAAGCTACCGATGGATACCTCGTAACCCTGGCCGCGCGGGCGTCGTTGAACGCAGCGAACCACGTCCGGGCGCCACTTCCTGCCGGTTGTCCAGCCCGGACTGCACTTCTGATGGCGGACGGAGGGTCTGATGAGCGCCGGTAAGTTCGCTCCCAAACCCCTCGGCCGGCGCAGTGTCCGGGGTCCGTCCGGCGGTGACCCGGCCCGCGACTCCGTCGGGGTCGAGCACGACCTGACCTCGCGGCTCCGCCGACTTCCGGCAGCTGCCGCACCCGACCCCGAGTTCAAGGCCGACCTGCGCTCCCAGCTCGCGTCCATCACCGCCCGGGTCGTCGCGGAATCGGCCGCCGAGCCACCGTCCGGACGCGTGGAAACGCCTGCCAGGCGGCGCATGAGGGCGTTCGGGTTCCTCCGCCGGCCGATCCTGACCTTCGCCGTCGCATCGCTGGTGCTGGTAGTGCTGCTGGGGCTGACGGTGTGGATGTCGGGCGGGTCGCTGCCCGGGCAGTCGCTCTACCGGGTGAAGCGGGCCAGCGAGAACGTCCAGCTCTCGATGGTCAGCGGCGACGCGGCGAGGGGCCGGACGTATTTGTCCCTGGCCACGAAACGGATTCACGAGGCCACCGAACTGCTGGGCAAGCCTGACGCCCTGGCGTTCCCCGAACCCGGCCGGCACGGTCGCTTGCCCTCCGGGGGACGGACGACGGTCATTCTCGCGGCGGGCGGCGGGGTAAGCGCGCATACGGCCGCTCTGGTGGACGACACCCTCACCAACGCCGACAGCAACACCCGAAGCGGCATGCAACTGCTGGGGCGCGCGGCGGTGTCGCAAGTGTCCGCCGATCCGCTGGCCGGGCTGGTGGCATGGTCGCCGGCGCAGCGGGCAGGACTCGATGCGTTGTGGACCCGCGCCCCGGCCGGCGGCCTGCGGAACCGGGTGCAGACCTCCATGGACGTGCTGCAGCGGATCGATGTCCGGACGGCTGAGCTGACGGCGAAGCTGGGATGCCTCTGCCTGTCGCTGGCCGTCGCCGATGAACTGGGGCCGCTGCCGTGCGGTCCGTGCAGCCAGGTGAAGGTGCCTGGCTCGACCGGTACGCCGACCGCACCGAACCTCTCCGGGCTGCCGTCCGCGATTCCGCCAGGCAGCACCGCGGTTCCCGGTACGGGGTTACCCGCGCCGGCCTCCTCCGGCCAGGGTGGCAGCTCGGCGTACTCCACCGGTGCGAACGGCTCCGGTGCGAACGGCTCCGGTACGAACGGCTCCGGTACGAACAGCTCCGGGACGAACGGCTCCGGCGGAACACCGAGCTCAGGCGGCGGCACAAGCGGCTCGGGGCACCCCGGCGGCGCCGGCACCTCGGGTGGTAGCGGCAACTCAGGCGGCACCGGGAACTCGAGCGGCACTGGTGGCTCGGGTGGCACAGGTAACTCGGCCGGCACCGGTGGCTCGGGGACCGGCGGCTCGGGGACTGGCGCCCCTGGCGGCATCGGCACCGTCAGCGCGCCGGTGTCCCTGCCGCCACTGCCGACAGCACCGCCGACACCACTGCCGACAGCACTGCCGTCCGGCCCGCCGCTCCCCTCGGTCAGCCTCGGAACCGGCGGCGCGGGCGGGTCGGCCCCCGGCATGAGCACCGGCATCGGTCCCAGTGGAGTCTCTGCCTCGGTGTCACCGCTGCCCGGAATCACAGTGCCGGGCGGCAAGGAACCGAACTGACGCACCGGCTGACTACGCTCGGGCCGATCCGGTTTCCACGCCGAGCGCCGAAGGAGGCCCGAGTGCCCAGCCGTTCCGCGGGCGCAGCCGCGCGCGAGGTCGAGGACGCCCTGCGGGTTCCCGCCCGAGCCGAGGCCGCCGCCTTCTTCGACGTGGACAACACCATGGTCGTCGGGGCGTCGATCTTCCACTTCGCCAAGGGGCTGGCCGCCCGCAAGTACTTCTCGACCAAGGACCTGCGCAGGTTCGTGTGGCAGCAAGTCAAGTTCCGGGCCGGTGGCGAGGGCGCCGAGGACATCGCCCGCGCCCGGGAGTCGGCACTCGCGTTCGTGGCGGCCAAGCCGGTGGCCGAGATCGTCGCCATGTCGGAGGAGATCTACGACGAGGTCATCGCGGCCAAGGTCTATTCGGGCACCAGGGCACTCGCCCAGCTCCACCTCGACGCCGGTGAGCGGGTCTGGCTGGTGACGGCCACGCCGGAGGACCTGGCCAAGATCATCGCGACCCGGCTGGGCGTGACCGGAGCCATCGGTACCCGGGCGGAGGAACGGGACGGCCTGTTCACCGGGCGGCTGATCGGGGAGCTGCTGCACGGCGAGGCGAAGGCCGCCGCGGTGCGCGACCTGGCCGTTCGGGAGGGCCTGGACCTGGCCCAGTGCGCGGCGTACTCCGACTCGATCAACGACATTCCGATGCTGTCCCTGGTCGGGCGGCCGGTCGCGGTCAACCCGGACTCGGCGCTGCGGAACGAGGCGCGGCGGCGGGGATGGGAGATCCGCGACTTCCGAACCGGACGCAAGGCCGCCCGGATCGGCATTCCCACCGCGCTTGCGGTCAGCGCGGCGGGTGGTGCGGTCGCCTCCGGCATCGCGATTCGCCGGCGGCAGGAACGGGCACGTCAGGCCGGACGCCGCCGCCGCTAGTGCCAGACCGAGCGACGCTGCATGAGCAGCCGGTAGAGGCTGCTCTGGATCTGCTCCCGTACCCGGTCGGTCAGCTCGAACACCAGCATCGGGTCCTCGGCGGATTCCGGGCCGTACCCGGCCGTCTCGATCGGCTCCCCGAACTCGATGTGCCACTTGCTGGGCAGCGGGATGAGGCCGAGCGGGCCGAGCCATGGAAACGTCGGGGTGAGCGGGAAGTACGGCAGCCCGAGCACCCGGGCGATCGTCTTGGCGTTGCCCAGCATCGGGTGGATCTCTTCGGAGCCGACGATCGCGGTGGGAATGATCGGCGCCCCGGTACGCAGCGCCGCCGAGACGAACCCGCCGCGGCCGAAGCGCTGCAACTTGTACCGGTCCGCGAACGGCTTGCCGATGCCCTTGAATCCCTCCGGCCACACCCCGACGAGCTCACCGGATCCCAGCAGCCGCTCGGCGTCCGGATTGCAGGCCAGCGTGCTGCCGGTCTTGCGAGCGAGCTGCCCGAGCACCGGGGTGGTGAACACCAGGTCAGCACCGAGCATCCGGAGGAAGCGGTGGTCGGGAGTCTCCTCGTGCACGGCCGTCGCCGTCATCACGCCGTCCAGCGCCCACAGGCCGCCGGCATGGTTGGCCACGATGAGCGCACCGGAGTCCGCCGGGAGGTGCTGGACTCCGGTCACCTCGGTGCGAAACCAGTTGCGGTAAAGCTGCCTGGCCGCCGGCAGCACTGTCGACTCGGTCAGCTCGGGATCGAAGCCGAACTCGTCCACGTCGTAGTCGCCGGTGATCCGCCGCCGCAGGAAGGCCAGACCCGCGGCTGCCCGGCGTTCCCACTCAGACTCAACGCGGGCCGGCGGCTCGGCCGGCTGCTGATCCGGGTGCAGTGGGATGATCCGTGCCTCAGCCATGCCGCGCCACCTGGCCCCGCGGAGCGCGCAGCGGGCTCGATGGTGTCGGTTCCAGCTCCGGTTCGGTTCCGAGCAGCCGCGCGACCCGTGCCTCGCCGGCCCGGACGAGCTGGGGTGCCAGCACCGGCTCCACCGGACGTCCGGTGAGGAACGACTCGAACGCCGAAGCCGTGGTGTAGGCAGGGGTGTAACCGAAGTCGGATTTCAGCTTGGTGTTGTCGACGACGCGGCCGAAGTTCAGGAATTGCATCTGCTCGGGTGAGAAGTCCACCATCCCGCTGCGGCGGACCGCCCGTCCGACGAAGGCGACCGCAGGTGCGGGCACCGGCAGCGCGATCCGGCCGGCCCGGCGGATGGCCTGGCTGAGCATGAGAACGCCGTCCCCGGCCACGTTGAACGTGCCGGGACGGCTGGATGTGCTGGCGAGCCGCAGGATCTCGATGGCGTCGCTCTCGTGCAGCAGCTGCAGCCGCGGGTCGAAGCCGAACGCGGTGGGCACGACGGGCAGCTGGAAGTACCGGGTCAGCGGGGTGTCGATGAACGGCCCGACGAAGTTGGCGAACCGGAGCAGGGTGACGTCGATGTCGGGTCGGCACCGCAGAAATCCTCGCACGTACCCCTCGACCTCGACGGCGTCCTTGGCGTAGCCGCTCCGTGGCAGTGACTTGGCCGCCATGTCCTCGCTGAAGATGGCCGGATCGCGCGGTGACGTGCCGTACACCGACGTGGTCGACTTCACCACCAGCCGCTGGACCGTCTCGGACTTCTGGCACGCCGCCAGCAGCTGCATCGTGCCGATGACGTTGAGCTCTTTCATCGGCGTCCGACCGCCGGCGCCGTGCGGGGTGGCCGTCACCGAGGCGTGCACCACGGTGTCGACGCGCGCTTGGCTGATGACCTTGGCGATCAACGGATTACGAATGTCGGCACGGACGAACTCGGTGCGGCCCAGCAGGTCCAGGTCGGCGCGGGACGGCGGTACCGTGTCGACCCCGATGATGCGGTCGATGGTCGGATCGGCGCCCAACCGCCCGGAAAGCCGGCTTCCGAGGTAACGGCTCACACCGGTGACAAGAACGACTCGGGTCACGCCAGCACCTCACCCCGCGTAGAACAGCACAACCACGACGTAAGCGGTCGCGCCTGCCTGAAATGCCGATAGTAGTTGTCGCGCGGTGGGTCCCGCGACGAACCGCAACCCTGGATGATCTCGAGCAGCAACAGAGGCAGAAACAGAGCTGGCCCCCCACGACGTGGGAGGCCAGCTCAAAAGAACGGGTGGTGTTACTTCTTGTTGCGGCGCTGCACGCGCGTCTTCTTCAGCAGCTTGCGGTGCTTCTTCTTCGCCATCCGCTTGCGGCGCTTCTTGATGACAGAACCCATTGCACTACCTCACTAGCATGATCGACTCGCGTCACTGGACCTGCGAAGTCGCGTGACCTTGGCTGACTGGAAGAGCTGGCTTGCTTTGCAGAACCTGCGAAACGTGGCTGGCACCGCTGAACTCCGTGCCACTGGGAGGCAGCTTACCGTGCGGTGTCGGCCGCGGATGACACCACTGCTGAGCACCGCGAGCGCACCGGCCGCCCTGGGCAGCTGAGCGGCTTGATCAGCCGGCCTCGAAGAAGGCGCCCTTCAGATAATCCTGGACGGCCTGCTCGGGCACCCGGAACGACCGACCGACCCGAACAGCAGGCAACTCGCCCGCGTGCACCATGCGGTACACCGTCATCTTGGACACGCGCATTACCGCGGCGACCTCGGCCACCGTCAGAAAACGCACCTCGCGCAGCCCCTCGGAGGAGATGCTCATGCTTCACCGGACCTTCGGCACGTGACAGTGAGCCGGCTTCCCGCCGGCAAGCTGACACGCACGTGCTCGCACGAGACTAGCGGTACCGCTGTGGCGGATGTGGCCGATGCGCTCACGAATCGGTGTCACAGCCGCAAAGCGCTACGCGCAACCGTTCGATTGCATCGTCCATGAGGGTGGGAAAGTCCTCCTGCTCCGATTGCCCGGCCCACCTGTCGAATGCGGTGGTGAACGCTGCGATGCCCGCGCGGGCGGTGAGGGTGGCGCTCACATCGTCGACGCCCCTGGTGCGCAGGGCGTCAGCGACCGCTGTCGTGAGTGCATCCATTTTGATGAGTTCGCGCTCGCGAAGTTCCAGAGAGGACGCGATGAGCTGTTGTCGCTGGCGGACAGGCTCACCCCACTTGACCAAGGCGGCACCGCCGATGGCGAGCGCCGTCGTCACAGCCTCGACAGGCCGCGCTGATTCTGGAGCGCGACGCACCTCGTCAACGACTGCGCGCTGAAAATCGACCGACCCGGTGAACAACACCTCGCGTTTGTCGGTGTAGTGGCGGAAGAACGACCGTTTCTTCAAGCCGGCGCGCTCGGCGATCTCGGCCACCGTGACGTCGTCGTACCCGCGTTCGCTGAACAGCTCCATGGCGGCTGTTCGCAGCCTGCCCTGCGCGTCCGGATCCCAACGTGACATGACCCCATCCTAGACGCGTAGCGACACTGAGTGTCATCACGTGCTAGCTTCAATGAAGACACCTGGTGTCATCGCTGGTGCACCCGCACCGGGGCCCAGGTCCGACAGAGGTAGGGATCATGCGTGTTTTCGTCACCGGTGCGACCTGTTTCATCGGTTCGGCAATCGTGAAAGAGCTCGTCGAACACGGCCACGACGTGATCGGTCTGGCCCGTTCCGATGCGTCCGCCAAGTCGCTCGTCGCGGCGGGGGCGACGCCCCACCTCGGTTCGGTGCAGGACCTCGACAGCCTTCGCGCCGGCGCGGCGAAGGCGGATGGCGCGATCCACACCGCGTTCTTCCACGAGTTCTCCCACGCCAGCCTCAGCACACGGATGCGCGTGATCCTCGGCGGCAACCCCCGCAACATCGTGCCCAGGTTCCTGGCCGCGACCTTGGCCGCCGACCGCAGCGCCATCGAAGCGATCGGCACCTCGCTGAAGGGTTCCGACCGCCCTCTCGTGGCGACGTTCGCCACCATGGCGCTGACACCGGGGCGCGTCGGAACAGAGGACGACGCAGTCGACTTCGACGCCGTCGGCGGCCCTCGGGGAGCCACCGAACGCACCATGCTCGAGCTGGCCTCGCGAGGTGTGCGGACCTCCGTCGTGCGCTTGCCGCCGGTCGTGCACGGCGACGGCGACCGCGGCGGGTTCATCCCCCAGATGATCAGCGCCGCGCGCAAGAGCAACGTGTCCGACTACGGCGCCGACGGACGCAACCGGTGGGCCGCCGTGCATCGCCTCGACGCGGCACACCTGTTCGTGCAGGCGTTGGAGAACGGCGACGCAGGCTCGGTATACCACGGGGTCGCGGAAGAGGGCATCCCGGTGATCGACATCGCGACCGCGATCGGCCGGTGCCTGGACCTGCCCGTGACCGCCGCAACACCGAAGGAGATCAAGGACCGGTTCAGCTTTATCGCGCCCTTCATCGAAGTCGACAACCCCGTGACGAGCGCGTCGACCAGGATCCGACTGACCTGGGAACCCACCCACCGTCCACTGCTCGACGACCTCGCGCACGGCACCTACTTCACGAACTAGACCCATGACCGCCGCCGCCGAATCACGTCCGCAGGTGCGGGTCTCCGACGACCTTGAATGGACCTCCCATGCCGAGCATGCCCTGGACACCGCTCGCCGACGTAGCACCAGACCGGGAGTACGTCGTGATGGCGACGCGGTTTCTTCTCTCTCGCCACCGCCACATACCTGCATTCGTTCGGTCTACCCAACCAATCTGGCGTGAAACGAGGAGATCCGATGGCCTGCTCGGCTACAGCCTCGACGCTGACCTGACGCGACGCACGTTCTGCACCCTGTCGCTCTGGCGCGACAGCGACGCCGTCGGGGCGTTCGTTCGCAGCGAGCCGCACACCCTGCTCATCGCGCAAACCCGACCCTGGATGGCGGCCAGCACATTCCTGACGTGGACCGTGCTCGGTACGCAACTGCCCATGAACTGGGAACAGGTCCACGAACGCTTCCGCGCCGCTACCAGCGCGGTGTCGCCCGCGAGAAGGCGTGGAGAAGGCGCCGGCGGACGCCGTCCTGCATGAGATGGCCTAGCCGCCGGAGGCCCGTCCGAGCTCGGCGGAACGGTTGCTCGCGGCCTCGATGGCGGCCAGGAACGCCGCCCGCACCCCGTGGTTCTCCAGCTCACGGATCGCCGAGATGGTGGTGCCGCCCGGGCTGGTCACCGCCTCGCGCAGCCGGACCGGGTGCTCGCCGGAATCCCGCAGCATCACGGCCGAGCCGAACAGGGTCTGCACGATCAGCTCCGCCGCCAGCGCGCGCGGCAGGCCCAGCAGGATGCCGGCGTCGATCATCGCCTCGACCAGGAAGAAGAAGTACGCCGGACCGCTGCCGGACAGCGCCGTGACGGCGTCCAGCTGTGACTCAGGCACCTGGACCACCCGCCCGACGGCGGACAGCAGCGTGTCGGCGAGGCCCAGGTGCTCGTCGGTGGCCAACGAGCCGGCCGAGATGGCGGTCATCGCCTCGTCGACCACCGCCGGGGTGTTGGACATGCAGCGCACCACCGGCACCCCGGCGGGCAGCGCGGCCTCGATATGCGACGTCGGGATGCCGGCCGCGATCGAGACGATCAGGTGCTCGGTGGTCACCGATCCGGCCAGCTCGTCGAGCAGCGGATCGATGTCCTGCGGCTTGACCGCGATCAGGACGGTGCGCGAGGACCGGACCGCCTCGTCGACGTCCACCACCCGCACGCCGTACCGCGCGGTCAGATAGGTGACGCGCTCCGGGTACTTCTCGACCACCACGATGTCCTGAGGCTTGGCGTGCCCACGCAACAGCCCGGACAGCAGTGCCTCGCCGATCTTGCCGCCGCCGATGATCGCGAGCCCACCCTGGATGCCAGTCATGGGCGCCATCATTTCAGCATCCGGCCGGGCGCGAGCCGGAACACCCCGCCAGCTCCGGACGGGACCTGCCGCACCCTCAGCCGATGTGGTCGAGTCGGCGCAGGATCAACCCCTCGCGCAGCGCCCACGGGCACAGCTGCAGCTCGGTAACGCCGAGCGCCAGCATCGCCTGCTCCGCGACGACGGCACCGGCCAGCGTCTGGTGGGCCCGGGCCGGTGACACCCCGTCCAGTTCGGCCAGGTCGGCGGCGTCCATCCGCGAGATGAAACCGATGACCTGCCGCAGGCCGTTGATCTGCAGCACCCGCCGGGTCCAGGGACCGGCGCTGGACGGCGCCGCGCCCGCCAGCCGCGCGAGCGTCCGGAACGTCTTGCTGGTGGCCACCACCCGGTCGGGCAGGCCGGCGGCGAGCAGCTCCTTGGCGGGGCCGTTCAGCTGCTCGGCGACGTGCGTCCGAAGCTTGTCGACCGTCTGCTTGGGCGGGCGGTCGCCGTCGAACCACTCCCGCGTCAGCCGGCCCGCGCCCACCGGAACCGACAGCGCCACCTCCGGCACCTCGTCGTTGCCGACCCCGAGCTCCAGCGACCCGCCACCGATGTCCAGGCACAGCAGCCGGCCGGCGCTCCAGCCGAACCACCGCCGCACCGCGAGGAACGTCAGCACGGCCTCGTCCTCACCGCTCAGCACCTTCAGCTGGACACCGGCCTCGTCCTGGACCCGGGTCAGCACCTCGGCGGAGTTCCGCGCGTCCCGGACGGCCGAGGTCGCGAAGGCCAGCAGCTCGTCGCAGTGCAGCTCCGCCGCCTGCCGCCTCGCGCCCAGGGTCGCGCCGACCAGCGCGTCCGCACCCTCGATATCGAGGTTTCCGCGCTTGTCGATGTGCTCGGCCAGGCGGAGCACGCTCTTGCGCGACAGCTGCGGCGTGGGCTGCGCGCCCAGGTGGGCGTCCACCACGATCAGGTGGACGGTGTTCGATCCGACGTCCAGAACTCCGAGGCGCATGGCTCAACGCTAGTGCCCCGCCGAATGCCGACTACAGTCGCGGCTGTGTCCGCCAGCGCTCGCGACCTGCCCGTACTCCAGCCCGCGTCGCCCCGCGACCGGGAGGTGGGCCTCGACTTTCCGCGGGAGTGGATCGAGTTCACCGACCCCACCGATTCCGAGCACCACATCCGCGTCGACCTGACCTGGCTCTGCTCGCGGTGGACGTGCATCTTCGGCCGCGGCTGCCACGGCGTGATCTCCGGACGCGCCGCCGACGGCTGTTGCAGCCACGGCGCCTTCCTCTCCGACGACGACGACCTCAAGCGCGTGCGCAAGTACGCCAAGCAGCTGACGCCCGAGACCTGGGAATACCACACGGTCGGCAAGAAGCGCGGCATCACCGAGAAGGACTCTGTCGGCGACGACGAGGACCGGGTGCGTACCCGGACGGTGGACGGCGCCTGCGTGTTCCTGAACCGTCCCGGATTCGCCGGCGGTGAGGGCTGCGCGCTGCACGCGCTGGCGCTGCGCACCGGCCTGCATCCCCTCGACACCAAGCCCGAGGTGTGCTGGCAACTGCCGGTGCGACGGGAGCAGGAGTGGGTGACCCGTCCGGACGACACCCGGATCCTGGTGTCCACGGTCACCGAGTTCAACCGCCGGGGCTGGGGCGAGGGCGGCCACGACCTGCACTGGTGGTGCACGTCCTCGCCGGAGGCCCATGTCGGAGCGGAGCCGCTGTACGTGAGCTACGCCCCCGAAATCACCGCCCTGATCGGCCCGGCTGCCTACGCCGAGCTGGCCCGACTGTGCCAGCAGCGCCTGGAGCAGGGGCTGCTCGCCCCGCATCCGGCCACGGTGGCCGCGCGGAACGCCGACCGGGGCGTCATAACGCCGAGACAAAGGGACGGCTCAGCCGGCGAGGGCCCGTCTTCGGACAGTGACTTCCAGCGCCGTGCTCAGGCGGTGCGGGCAGAGCCCGAACGCCGTGGCGGTCGCGGGGCCTGACCGAGCAGACCGACGCCCGGCGGCAGGTCGAGCACCCCGGTTTCGGCGACCTCGGCCGCCAGCGCCGCCAGTTTTCGGTGACTGTGCTGGCTGGCGCGGCGCAGCAGGTCGAAAGCCTGATCGCCGGTCAGCTTGTGTTCGATCATCAGGATGCCCATCGCCGCGCCGATCTCGCGGTTGCTGGCCAGCGCCCGCTGCAGGTGCTCGTTCTTGGCCTGTAACCGCTCGCGCTGGACGACGGCCATCGCCCGCTCGGCCAGCAGCCGGCCGATCAGCGCCTGCGTGGACGTCGGGTGATAGCCGGAGTAGCTCAGAGCCAACACGCCGCGGTAACCCTTCTCGCCCTCGATCGGAGGCGGGCTGAACGGGGTGAGCACGGTGTCCTCGGTGACCCGGGCAACGGAGGCGGGGTTGACGGCGCCGAACAGCATCGCGCTCGAGGATTGCGCCGCGGCGGCGGCGCTCGATCCAGCCAGCGGATCCGCCGTTTCGGGCACCGGGTAGGTCACCTGGTACGGCGCCTCGCCATCCCGGTCGAGAGCAACCGTGCACACGTCGCAGAGCAGCGGAACGGCTGCCCGCGCCACGCTGGCGAAGGTTTCAGCCGGGTCGGACGAGGCCGACATCGCCGCCATCACCTGCCCGATCGCGGCGAGCGAGCAATCCGCCGAGACGTCGCCGTCCGGCCGGACGAGGGCAATGGCGTTCCCGTGCGGATCGAAGTTCGGAACTGTGGTTGCGGAAGTCGTCATCTGGGCTCCTGCTGTCTCGCTGACACCGCCAGCGCGAATCGAGGCCGCCGTGCGGCGATGCGGTGGGTTACCGGGTTCACACCGCCCGCCGAAGGATACGCACGATTGGTGAGCTGACCGTCAGGTCCGAGGAGCGCGGCCCGAGCGGCCTCAGCCCTCGAATTTGTAGCCCAACCCGCGCACGGTCAGCAGGAATTTCGGGTTCGCCGGCTCCGGTTCGATCTTGGAACGGAGCCGCTTGATGTGCACGTCCAGGGTCTTGGTGTCCCCGACGTAATCGGCGCCCCACACCCGGTCGATGAGCTGGCCGCGGGTGAGCACTCGGCCGGAGTTGCGCAGCAGCAGTTCCAGCAGGTCGAACTCCTTCAGGGGCAGCGAGACCGGTTCGCCCCCGACCACCACGGTGTGCCGGTCCACGTCCAGGCGCACCGGACCGGCCTCGATGGTCGCCGAGACCAGCTCGTCGGGTTCCACACCCCGACGCAGCACGGCCCTGATCCGGGCGATCAGTTCCCGGTGCGAGAACGGCTTGGTGACGTAGTCGTCCGCGCCCAGCTCAAGGCCCACCACCTTGTCGACCTCGGAGTCCCGGGCGGTGAGAATGATGATCGGCACCGCGGACTTCTGGCGCAGCGCCCGGCACACCTCGGTCCCGGACAGGCCCGGCAGCATCAGGTCGAGCAGGACGATGTCGGCGCCGGTCCGGTCGAAGGAGTTGAGCGCGTCCGGCCCGGTGGCCGCGACGGACACCTCGAAACCCTCCTTGCGCAGCATGTACGACAGTGGGTCCGAGATCGATTCCTCGTCCTCGACTACGAGTACCCGGGTCACGGGCGAGTCCTTTCCGTGCGTTCGTCGGTCGTGGTCATCGGGTGGCGGTGTCGATCACCGAAGCGGGCAGCGCTGGTGCGGCGACCTCGGCCGCAACGTCACCAGCCGCGGCGTCCCGGCCGGCCAGTGGCAGCCGGATCGTGAAGGTGGAGCCCGAACCGACCACGCTCCACACCGAAACCCCGCCGCCGTGGTTGGTGGCGATGTGCTTGACGATGGCGAGGCCGAGCCCGGTGCCCCCGGTGGCTCGGGACCGGGCCGGATCGATCCGGTAGAAGCGCTCGAAGACCCGGTCCAGCTCGGGCTCGGCAATGCCGATGCCCTGGTCGGTGACGGCGAGCTCGACCCACTCCGTGCCGTCTGCATCGGTGGTGACCCGGCTGGTGACGCCGACTCGGGTGCGCTCCGGGCTGTAGGCGATCGCGTTGTCGACCAGGTTTCCCACCGCGGTCGTCAGCTGGATCTCGTTGCCACACACCAACAAGCCGGGCTCGGGTCGCGCGAGCACCGTGATGCCGGTCTGCTCGGCGAGCAGCCGGCTGCGGTCGACCGCCTCCGACAGGACGTGCTCCACGCTGACCGGCGTGGTCCCGGGCAGCGCCTCGGCACCCTGCAGCCGGGACAGCTCGATCAGCTCCTGCACCAGCCGCCCCAGTCTGGACCCCTCGCGCTGCATCCTGCTGGCAAAGCGCTGAACGGCCTCCGGGTCATCGGCCGCCTCCTGCACCGCCTCCGCGAGCAGGGTCAGCGCGCCGACCGGAGTCTTGAGCTCGTGCGAGACGTTGGCGACGAAGTCCCGCCGCACCCGTTCCAGCCGGCGTGCGTCGGTGATGTCGGAGAAGCGCAGGACGACGGAGGTGACCCGGTCCCCGGTCCGCAGCGGCATCGCCCGGACCAGGAAGGTCTGGAACTCCGGTCCTCGTCCGACGGGTGCCAGATCCAGCGAGGCGCTGTCCGGCTCGCCGCTGTCGGTCACCGACCGGACCAGCTCCGAGAGCACCGGAAGGGCCAGCCGGTCCGCGTCCACCACCCGCATATTGCGCGCGACCGGATTGGCGAGGATGGCGGTCTCGTCCCGGTCGACCACCACCACGCCGACGTCCAGCGCGCCGAGCACCCGCGGCGCCAGTGCCGCCCCCGGTTCCGGCCGGCCGGACGGCGTCGGCAGGACCCCGGCCGTCGAGCGGCGGACGAAGAGCGCCGCGAGAAACGCCGATACCGCGGCTCCGACGAGGAACGCCGCGATGGCCACTGCGAGGGTCACAGCCGCATCGTACGACCGTCCGGCCGCGGCCTCCTGCCAGCTTCGCGGCGGCGAAGGCGACGTCACGCACTGTTCACCCCGCGTCTGTGCCGCATTCATCGCGGAGCGTCCGGCTGACCACCGCAGGCTCTACGCTGATCGGCATGCGCGACCTGTATCACGACGAACTCGACGACATCGGCAACTCCCTGGTGGCCATGACCTACCTGGCCGGCACCGCGATGGAACGCGCGACCAACGCGTTGCTGGACGGCGACCTCAACGGCGCCGAGCGGGTGGTCAGCGACGACACCGCCATCGACGCGCTGCGCGCCGACCTCGAGGCCCGGACGTTCCTGCTGCTGTCACTGCAGCAGCCGGTCGCCACCGACCTGCGGGTACTGGTGACCACCCTGCACCTGGTCGCCGACCTGGAGCGGATGGGCGACCTCGCACTGCACGTGGCCAAGGTCGCCCGGATGCGCTACCCCGACGTCGCCGTTCCCACCGAGCTGCGCGACGTCATCTCCCAGATGGGCAAGGTGGCGCTGTCGCTGGTGGACAAGGTCGCCGAGGTGATCAAGGGCCGGGACGTCCAGCTCGCCGCCGCCATCGAGGCCGAGGACGACTCGATGGACGCGCTGCACCGCAAGCTGTTCACCCAGTTGCTCGCCGACAACTGGTCGCACGGCACCGAGGCCGCCATCGACATGACGCTGCTGGGCCGCTACTACGAGCGCTACGCCGACCACGCTGTCGGCGTTGCCCGGCGGATCGTCTTCATCGCGACCGGTTCGATGCCGGCGGGCTCGGCCGCCGTGAAGCCGCCGAAGAACTGAAGCAGCCTTCTGATCGGCGTCACTTGCCCTGGTTCGCGACGGCGTGGATGGCCGCCTCGGCCGCGTCCGGGTCGAGGTATTCGGCAGCCTTGACCGGCAGCAAGGTCGTCTCGTCCAGCTCATAGCGCAGCGGGATGCCGGTGGGGACGTTGAGCGAGACGACGGCGGCGTCACTCAGGCCGTCGAGGTGCTTGATCAGGGCGCGCAGGGAGTTGCCGTGCGCGGCGATCAGCACGGTGCCGTTGCGCAGGTCGGGCACGATCGAGTCGTAGAAGTAGGGCAGCAGCCGCGCCACCACGTCGGCGAGGCACTCCGTCCGCGGCACGCTGGTCAGCAGGTTGGCGTAGCGGACGTCGCGCGCCTGGCTGAACTCGTCGTCGTCGGCGAGCGGCGGTGGCGGGATGTCGTAGGAGCGGCGCCAGAGCATGAACTGCTCGTCGCCGAACTCCGCGCGGACGGCGGCCTTGTCCTTGCCCTGCAGCGCACCGTAGTGGCGCTCGTTCAGCCGCCAGCTGCGCTTGACCGGAATCCAGTGCCGGTCGGCCGCGTCCAGGGACAGCTGCGCGGTACGAATGGCCCGGCGCAGCAGCGAAGTGTGCACGACCTCGGGCAGCAGGCCGTGCTCGCGCAGCAGCTCGCCGCCCCGCTTGCCTTCCGCCTCGCCGGTTTCGGTCAGGTCGACGTCGACCCAGCCGGTGAAGAGGTTCTTGCGGTTCCAGTCGCTCTCACCATGGCGGAGCAGCACGAGGTTTGCGGTCATGGCGCCAATCCTGCCATTCGCGATCTACCACCCGGTGGGGTACCGGGGCTAGCGCAGTTCGATCCAGGTCGCCTTCGCCACGGCGAGCAACCCGCCGTCCTCGCCGTACACGCTGCTCCGGCTGAACGCCTTGCGGCCGTCCCAGCCGTCACCCTGACCCGCCACGACGCAGCGCTCACCCACCTCGGCGACGCGTGCCACCTGAGCGGTCATCCGGCCCAGCACCGCCCGGCAGCCGGCAGCAGCTCGGCCAGCTCACCGGCGGTGATGCCGCCGTTGCCCGACTCCGCCGGTCCGTTGAACCGGGCCGGGATGCGGAATGTCGGGACGCTCACCGGCTGACCGCTCCGCCCCGGCGCTTCACGAAGCCCTCGAACGCCGCCAGGTTGGCCAGCGACTCGCCGCGGCTCTCCCGCCACGCCCACTCCCTGCGGATGGACGAGCCGAAGCCCAGTTCGAGCAGCGTGTTGAACGCCGAGTCGGCGTAGTCGAGCACCACGCCCAGCAGCTTGTCGACGGTGTCGGCGGTGATGGCCGGCAGCGGCAGCCGCCCGGTCAGGTAGATGTCGCCGGAGTCGTCGATCGACCAGGACACCGCGAACATCCGCGCGTTGTGCGAGAGCAGCCACCGGTACACCTGCTCGTGGTTCTCGTCGGGAGCGCGGGCGACGAAGGCCTCGACGCTCAGCCCCTGGCCGCCGACGATCAGCCAGCAGGCGGTCTTGAGCCGCTTCTGGCCCGGCAGGTTCGCGACGAACCCGCCGGGCCGCGGCTCGGAGAACTCCACGCAGGCATCGATCAGGGCAGCGCGGACGATCTCGGCCGCCGCGGTGACGTCGGCGGTCACGGCCGGCCCGACCCGGTCAGCGCCACTGTGGTGAAGTCGCTCAGGGCATCACGGTAGGCGCGCAGCAGGCCGTCGGCGGTGTGCCGCCACGAGAACTGCTCGGCGTTCGCGCGGGCGGCGACCGACAGCTCGGCGCGATGGGCCGGGGCATGCAGCAGGCAGGCGAGCGCAGCCGCCCAGTCCTCCGTCCGATGGCTGCCGACCAGCCGTCCGGTACGGCCGTCGGCGACCGCGGTCGGCAGACCACCCACCGCCGCGGCGACCACCGGGGTGCCGCACGCCTGGGACTCCAGAGCCACCAGGCCGAAGGACTCGTTGTGGCTCGGGACGACCGTGAGATCCGCGGCCGTGTAGAAATCCGCGAGCTTGTCGCGGGAAGCAGGCGGCTCGAACCGGACCTGGCCGGCGATGCCGAGTTCGGCCGCAAGCTCGGGCATGGCGTCCGGGTTGTCCAGGCCGGAGCCGCTGGGCGCTCCCACCACGATGACCTGCAGCCGGCGGGCCAGCGACGGATCGGTCGCAACCAGCCGAGCCGCCGCCCGCAGCAGTACGTCCGGCGCCTTCAGCGGCTGCAGCCGTCCGACGAAGAGCAGCACCAGGGCGTCCGGCGCGACGGCCAACCGGCGCCGGGCAGCGGCCTGGTCCCGGACGCTGAACGTGCCCAGGTCGACGCCGGGTGGAATGGTCACCACCTGCTCGGCGTCCGCGCCGTACCAGTCGATGAGTTGCCGCGCCTCGTCGTCGGTGTTGGCGATCAGCCGGTCGGCCTCGGCGACAACCTGCTGCTCACCGACGATCCGGGCCAGCGGCTCGGGTGTGTCACCAGCGGCCAGGCTGGCGTTCTTGGCCTTGCCCAGGGTGTGCGCGGTGTGCACCAGCGGCACCCCCCAGCGCTCGCGCGCCAGCCAGCCGACCTGGCCGGACAGCCAGTAGTGGGAGTGCACCAGGTCATACCAACCGGGCTCGTGCTGCGCCTCGGCCCGCAGCACCGCGGAGGTGAAGGCGCACAGCTGCGCGGGCAGGTCGCTCTTGGAGAGCCCCTCGAACGGGCCGGCGATGACATGGCGGACGGTGACGCCCGGCTCGACCTCGACGATCCGGGGCAGGTCCGAGGACGTGGCGCGGGTGAAGATCTCGACCGCGATGCCCGAGGCCGCGAGCCGTCGGGCGGTTTCGAGCACGTAGACGTTCATTCCGCCGGCGTCCCCGCCACCCGGCTGCTCCAGGGGAGAGGTGTGCACACTGATCGTCGCCACCCGTTGGGGCAGCACCCCGTGTGGGCTGATCCGGCCGTGTCGCACGGCGCCTCCTCGTTTCGGTGCGCGGACTGGTGCCTCCGCAGCACTGAACGCACAAACGCCCCTGATCATGCCGCACGTCGACGCGAAGGCAGAATCGTTGCCATGAGTGCTTCTCGCGGGCTTGCTGTGGTGACCGGGGCGTCGAGCGGGATCGGTGCGGCGACCGCACGCCGCCTGGTGGCCGAAGGATTCGAGGTCTGGGCCGCGGCCCGGAGAGTGCGGCGGTTGGACGAGCTCGCAGCCGAGGTGCCGGCCATCACAGCCGTACCCCTGGACGTCACCGATCAGGCGTCCGTTGCCGAGCTGGCTGACCGGGTCGCGGAACGGCCGGACGGGGTCGCCCTGCTGGTCAACAATGCCGGCGGCGCGGTCGGCCTCGATCCCATCGAGTCGGCGGATCCGGCGGACTGGCTGACGATGTACGAGACCAACGTGCTCGGCGCCATGCGGGTCACCCAGGCGCTGCTGCCGGCCCTCGAGGTCGGTGCGGGCGGCCACGTGCTGGTGACCGGCTCGATCGCGGGCTACGGCGTGTACGAGGGCGGCGCCGGTTACTCGGCGGCGAAGTTCGGCGCCCGCGCGTTCGCCGAGACACTACGGCTGGAGCTCAACGGCCGGCCGGTCCGGGTCTCGGAGGTGGCGCCCGGCATGGTGGCGACAGCGGGGTTCTCGCTGGTCCGCTTCCGTGGCGACGCCGAGCGGGCCGAAGCCGTCTACGACGGCGTGGCGGAACCGCTCACCGCCGACGACATCGCCGACGTGATCGCGTTCGTGGCGACCCGGCCGCCGCACGTCAACATCGACCTGACGGTCGTCAAGCCGCTGGCCCAGGCAGCGTCGTACAAGGTGGACCGGCGACGCTAGTCCGCGCAACGCGAATCGGCACCGCTAGTCCGCGAGGCCGACGAACTCGACTCGGTCCCGGCCCGCGCTCTTGGCCGCGTAGAGCGCGGAGTCGGCGACGTGCAGCAGGGCCTCGACGTCGCCGCCGTTCGCGGGGTACAGGGCGACTCCGATCGACGCCGAGAAGCCGGAGACCGCAACCGTGTTGCCCTCCGGGGTCTGCACCTCCAGGATGCGCACGCTGCTGAGCACCCGATCGGTGATCGCGCGGGCCATCTCGAGATCCACCTCGGGCAGGATGGCGACGAACTCCTCGCCGCCGAACCGGCCGACGCTGTCGTAGTCGCGGAGCTGGTCGACCAGGCAGTCGGCCACTGCCTGCAACACGGCGTCGCCGACCAGATGACCGTGGGTGTCATTGACGGACTTGAAGTTGTCCATATCCATGATCAGGATCGCTGAGGCGCGCCGGTCACGCTCCGCCCGGGACAGCTCCTTCTGCGCGATATGGCGCCAGGCGACAGCGTTCAGCAGTCCGGTCTTCGGATCTGTGGTCGCCGCGATCTCCAGCTGCTTGATCAGCGCCCCGCGCTGCAGCAACACCAGCGGCACGATGACGAGGAAGCTCAGCCACGGTTTGTACATGAGGGCCAGGGCCGTCATTCCGCCCAGGCAGAGCGTCGCCAGCTCCAGGGCGTTCTCTTCGCCGGTGCCGAACAGCGCCCGTACCGGCAGCGGCCTGGCCGCCAGGTACATCGCTCCGGCCACCATCGAGGTGTTGAGGACGGTGTACGCGGCCAGGGCGAGCGCCACGGCCACCGCTTCGAGCGCGCCGTCTGCCAGGTACGGGATGTGCGGCCGCGGGGCATGGAACAGCATCGAGCCGGCCAAGGCCCCGAGCATCATGCTCGCCGCGCTGAAGACCTGCCGGTGCGGACGCTTGCCGCCCCGCAACCGGGCGCGGCTGGTCACCAGACAGATGAGGATGACCAAGGTCGAGGACAGCGCCGCGGGCAGCGCGATGACGCCCGCGAAGGTCCACACCGACGTCATGTCGATGGTGTGACTGTCCGTCATCCGGATGCGCAGGCGCTCTATTCGCGGAGAGATCTGCTCGAAGACGGCGAAGAAGGCCGCCAGGATGACGAAGCTGGTCAACTCGGCTCGGTGCAGGTGGCTGCTGCGGAAGGCCAGGACCGTCCATCCGATCGCGGCGATCTCGGCGACCAGTAGATAGCCGAGCAGGTCGCGGGGCAGCCGGGAAAACTCGAGCGAGCGCCATCGGCCGGGCAGGCAGGCACGTGACATCGACGCGACCGACACCATGCCTGCTCCAGAGATAGGGGTTTCGAGTCCTCACAGTAACCGGTTGATAGCCACCTGTCATCAGCCGGTTGACCATAGTTTGCCGGGAGATCGACCTCCGACGGCAACGTGGCATCACCGTGAGTAATGCGTACGAAGCCAGGGAAATGCCGGTTCACCAGGGTATTGCACACACTAGCGAGTAACGCGCTCAATAGTCGCGGGAATCCGAAAAGTTAGTCACATAGCGTAACCAAACACAGATTAGACGTACCAGCGGGCAGTATCCCGCTAGGCACCCGCCGCTACGGAGGGGCGGAACGCCGAAAAGATACCGGGACCGTTCAAAAATTTGCCGAGAGGTGACCCATGCGTAACCACCAGTGGTGAACTCGCCCCCGACGCCATGATCGACACGCCACCAGCTAGAAGCGGAGAAGCCGATGACCAATCACCAGTGGTAACCAACTGACCGAGCCACCACCCCAGGGTGCACAGCGATACCCGGGAGGAGCGAGACCCATGACCAACCACCAGTGGTAGTCGGTCGGAGCCATCAGGGCTCCCGTCCATGATCGTCAACTCGACGCCACAAGCTGAGATGCACCCAAGCTGACAGGAGCAGGACCCATGACCAACCACCAGTGGTAGTTCCGTCCGGATCTCTCAGTTGCTGAGCGACCCGGAACCGTCGTCAGCCTTGGCACGCCGGTCCATCCGGCACCAGGCAACCGTCAGCCAGCCGGCCAGCATCGCGGCCACCCCGCCGGCCCAGGCGACCGCGGGTGCGGGTCCCAGCCCGGCGGCAATGAAGCCGCCCAGCAGGATCCCGATTCCCTGTGAGGCCAGTAGGCCGGACGCGGCCACCCCGATCGCCTGAGCCCGCCGTCCGTCCGGCACCGCCCGGACGTAGTCCGGGGCCACCTGCACCTGATAGGCGGCCCCGGCCCCGCTGATCGCCCAGAGGACGATCGAGAGGACCAGGCCGGGCCGGAAGGCACAGAGCGCCAGCGGAATACCGCCGGCTATCGCGATCGGACCGATCCACCGACTGCGCACGGCCGCGGGGACGAGTCGTACGAACAGGTACGTGCCCAGGGCGGTTCCCGCCGGACCGGCCGCCATCAACAGTCCCATTCCGACCGCGCCTGCACCGACCGAGCTGGCGTAGGCAGGTGCGATGCCCTCGGGGACGACGTACAGGCCGAGCAGCCAGGAGAAGGCCAGCAAGGTGCGCAGCTTGGGCTGCCGCGCCACCAGCCGGATGCCCGCCGCGATGGAGGCGAGGTAGCTCTGCTCCGGCTCCCCCGTCGCGGTGCCGAGCCGGGGAACGGGCCGGGGCCTGACCCCGACAATGATCAGCAGCGCCGACACGGCAAAGGTCACCGCATCGACACCCAGGCCCGCGTGCGGTCCGATGATGGCCACGGCGACGCCGCCACCGGCGAAACCCGCCAGCTGGGCCATCTGATTGGTGATTGTCCGCAGGCCGGTCGCGACGACATAGCGTTCGCCGTCCAGCAGATCCGGCAGCAGCGCCGACTCCGCCGCGCTGAACGGCGAGCCCGCGAGCACGGCCAGCACCAGCAGCACAGAAACCGCCCACACAGGCAGCGCCGGAATGGCCATCAAACCGAGCAACCCGGCACGCAGGACGTCGCAGCCGATCATGACGCGCCGGCGCGGCATTCGGTCGGCGATGCCTGCCAGCATCGCTCCACCCACCAGCGCCGGTAGGAATGTCAGGGCGTAGGTCAGGGCGGTCAGTACCGAGGAGGACGTCCGCTCGAAGACCAGCACCGACAGCGCCACCCGGGCGAGTTGGTCCCCGGCCATCGACTGGGCATCAGCGATCCACAGCGACCGGTACTCCCGGTTCCGGAGCACGTCGCGGAAGGACACCCGCCCGCTGGTGATGACGTCAGCCATGTGAGCGCAGACCTCACTTCCGATGTGTGGTGGCCACCGTCCGGCGGCCTACTTCCGGCCATAGCGCGACCGGGCACGAGTGGGTAGTGGACGTGGCCGGGTACCGGTGTCGGGTCGCAAACCCGACAGCAGCGCGCCGGCGAAGGAACGTAGAGCGGAGGTACGGGCTACCGAGCAGACACCTCGACGCGGTTGCGGCCGCAGTGCTTGGCGGCGTACATGGCTGAGTCGGCCGCGTGCAGCAGATCCTCGACGGTGCTCCCGTGCGCCGGGTAGCAGGCGATGCCGATTGAGCCGGACAGCTCGGTGATCGGCGGCTCACCGTCGTGACGTGGCACTTCCAGCGCGCCGATTCGCTCACGGATGCGCTCGGAGATCGCCACCGCGGCCGCCTGGTCGACGTCGGAGAGAACCGCCACGAACTCCTCGCCACCGAAGCGGCCGATCGCGTCGTAGCGGCGCATCTCTTCGGCGAGGCAGCCGGCTACCGCCCGCAGCACGGCGTCGCCGGCGATGTGGCCGTAGGTGTCGTTCACCCGCTTGAAGTTATCCATGTCGATGATCAGCACCGCCGTGGACTGGTGTTCGCGCTCAGCCCTGGCCAGCTCGCGCTGAGCCAGGTGCTGCCACGTCGCCGCGTTCAGCAGACCGGTCTTCCCGTCCGTCGTGGCGGCGATCTCGAGCTGCTTGGTGAGCACGCTGCGCTGCAGCACGAACATCGGCGGGACGACCAGGATCGTCAGCAGCGGTTCGCTCAAGAGAGCGGCGGCGGTGAGACCGCCCAGGCAGAGGGTCGCCGCCTCGAGTGACAGGTCCTGCCAGTTGTCCGACAGCTCGCGCAGGCGCTGCGGTCGGACCGCCAGGTAGATAGCGGCGAACAGCACGCCGGTGTTCACCACCGCGTACGCCAGCATCGCCGTGGCAACGCTCGCCAGCATGATCAGCGCGGGGCTCAGCACGCCACCGTGTGCGTTCCACAGCATGAGGACTGCCCGGGCGGCGAAGCAGGAGCCGATGACAACCGCGGCGCCGAACACCTGCCGGTACGCGCGCATGCCGATGTCGCGATCACGGCGCGCCCAGGAGTAGCCCAGGACGGCCACGCACAACAAGGCGGCCTCAGCGGGCGGCAGCACCACCGCGCCGGCGAAGGTCCAGACCGAGGTCATGTCGACATGGCCGTAGCCGGCCAACCGAACCCGCAGCCGGGACACCCGGGTAGAGATCTCTTCGAATACGACGCACAGGCCCAGCAACAGCGCGAGCCTGGAGTAGTCGAACCATCTCGGCTGCGTGGTGGCGACCAGAGCCACCATCGTGGTGAGCACCAGCACGTCGACGGACAGAACGAACGCCTGCATGGCCCGTGGAGTGGACCAGAGATCCCACGAACCTATCCTTGCTGCCGACGAAAGCTTTGCGCCGCGTGCTGTGCGAGACATACTGACACTCCTACGTATTCAGCCGAAGGTAGTGGATAGACGGCACATTGTCATCGGCCTGCGGCAAACCAACGAACTTGGACGGCGCAGCACGTAGCGGTTGCACGCTGAAGCCCATTTCCGGAAGGCAACCGCACAAGACCGCACATGATCCAAATGCACACGAACAGGGAGGTGCGCCATGCTCGGCAACGTCCGCTGGCCGTAAGTCATCGCTCGAACACTAACCGGAAACCGCCGGAGAGGAGGAAGTCGATGCTCAGCAACGTCCGCTGGCCGTAGGCCACCACGTCCACCCCACGCGCTCAACTCTCGGCCGAAGTCACCGGTGCCGGATCAGCGAGTTCGACATCCCGGCTCGCCCGCGCCCACGACGACGTCAGACCGAGCGCGAACACCGCACCCAGTGCCCCCGCGCCGGCTACGGCCCACTCGGTTCCCCACCTCCCCGCGACAAAGCCGCCCAGCAGTAACCCCAGTCCCTGGACGGCCAGCAGTCCGGATGAGGCGATGCCGACTGCCTGACCGCGTTGGGAGTCGGGAACCGTCCGCATGAACTCGGCGATGACCTGTACCTGGTAGGCGAAGCAGAGCCCGCTCACTGCCCACAGCACCACCGACGCCGCGATACCCGGCGTCCCCGCGCACAGCACCAGCGGGACGCCCGCGACGGCCGCCAAGGGGCCCATCCAGCGCGGGCGTGCCTGCGCCCGCACGCAGCGCAGGAAGAGGTAGGTGCCTAGCGCTGTGCCCGCGGGCATTGCGGCCATCAGCAGGCCGACCGCCGTCGCTCCGCCGCCGAGCACGTCGGCGTACGGCGCGGCGACGCCCTCCGGAACGACGTACAGCCCGGCCAGCCACGCCATGGCCAGCAGCGTGCGCAGCTTGCGATTGCGCCAGATGAGCCGGACGCCTCCGGTGAACGAGGACAGCATTCCGGTGTTCGGGGGATGCTCATGGCCTTCGGTGGCCACCGAGGACGGCGCCGGCCGCGCGTGCACGCCGGCCATGATCAGCAGGGCCGAGAGCGCGAAGGTGGCGGCATCCACAGCCAGTCCGGCGCGCGCTCCGATCGCGGCGATCACGATCCCGCCACCGGCGAACCCCGCCAACTGCGACAGCTGGTTGGTGATGGTGCGCAGCCCGGTCGCCACCACGTAGTGCTCGCCGTCGAGGATGTCGGGCACCAGGGCGGAATCGGCGGCACTGAACGGGGCGTCGACCAGGACCACGAGGATGAGCAGGCCACCCAACAGCCACAGCGACATCCCGGGTAGCGCCATCAATCCGACCAGGACCACCCGGACCAGGTCGCAGCCGACCAGAACTCGCCGGCGCGGCAGCCGGTCGGCCAGGCCGGAGAGCAGCACCCCGCCGATCAGGGCCGGCAGGAACGTCAGCGCGTAGGCGAGCGCGGTGAGCACGGCCGAGGCGGTTCGCTCGAACACCAGGACGGACAGGGCCACCCGGGCCAGCTGGTCACCGGCGGCGGACTGTGCGTCGGCCAGCCACAGCACCCGGAACTCCCGAACCCGGAGCACGTCAGCGAAGGTGATCCGATCGCTGGCCACGCCTACCACACTTCCTGCCACACTTCCTGATGCCCGATATGACCTCCTACGGTAGCTGGCTGCACTCCGCTTTGGGGCATCGGCACCGATAACGTGGACATCTGTGAAGAGACAACCCCGGCTGGCTGCCGGGCGGGCGCGGGCACTCGGGCTGCCCACCCGAGGAACTACCAACCCGAACCGGCTTCGCCGGATGGACAACTGGATGGCGTTCGCGCTGCGCGATCGGCTGCGGCGCGCCGGGGACCCGCTGGTCATAGACCTCGGTTACGGCGACAGCCCGATCACCGCGGTCGAGTTGCTGACCCGGTTGCAGCCGATCCGGTCCGACGTGACGGTGCTCGGTCTGGAGATCGATCCGGATCGGGTGGCCGCGGCACTGCCCGCGACGCGTCCCGGCCTCAGCTTCGAGCGGGGTGGCTTCGAGCTCGCCGGCCGGCGCCCGGTGATCGTCCGCGCGGCCAATGTGCTGCGCCAGTACCCCGAGCCCTCGGTTGCCGGGTACTGGCAGACGATGCAGGTGGCGCTGGCGCCGGGTGGCGTGATCGTCGAGGGAACCTGTGACGAGGTCGGACGGCGCGCCAGCTGGGTGCTGCTGGACGCGACCGGCCCCCTGACGCTGACACTGTGCTGCAAGGTGGACGCCATCGAGCGGCCGTCGGATCTGGCCGAGCGGCTGGTCAAGGCCCTGATCCACCGTAACGTCGCCGGCGAGCCGATCCACGCGCTGCTGCGTGCCATGGACGCGGCCTGGGACCTGCACGCACCGCTGGCAGCCTTCGGCGCCCGGCAGCGCTGGCAGGCCATGTGCGCCGAGGTCGCCGGCCGGTGGCCGGTACTCAGCCCGCCGGCGCGGCACCGCCTCGGCGAGCTGACCGTCGCCTGGACCGCGGTGGCGCCGGGAAGCTAGCGGGCGAGTTCGGCGGGCCAGCTTTCCTGCCGCCAGGCCGCGTCCCAGAACAGCCACTCGTACGTCGAGGTGGTGACGACATGCTCGGTGCAGCGGGCCCGCTCGGAGTCCGAGAGTCGCTCACCCAGCCGGTCCACGATCCGGAGCACGCGCTCGACGGTGAGCTGGAACTCCTCGCCGCCGTAGGTGGCGATCCAGCGCTGGAAGAGCGGCTCGGGCGACCCCTCGGCCAGCAGCGCCTCGCCGACCCGGGCGTAGATCCAGTAGCAGGGCAGCACCACGGCGACGGCCTCGGCGAACGAGCCCTGGTGCGCGGTCCGCAGCAGGTACGAGGTGTAGGCCAGCGTGGTCGGCAGCACCGGAGTGGCCGCCACCTGCTCCGGGCTCAGGCCGAAGTCCGCGACGAAGCCCGCGTGCAGGCTGCGCTCGACGGTGATGGCACCAGCCGCGTCGGCGCTGAACAGCACGATCGCGTCCTCGTCGTCGCCCTTCGCGCCGGTGATCGCCAGTGCCCGGGCGTAGTCGCGCAGGTAGTGGGCATCCTGCAGGACGTAGTGCTGGAACACCGGGGCCGGCAGCGACCCGTCGGTGAGGCCCGTGACGAACGGGTGCTCCAGGATCGCCGCGTAGATATGCTCGATCTCGTTCCACAACTGGTCCCGGTAACGGCTCACCGGGCCCACCCTATTCGGTGGCGTGATTCGGTGACGTGGACATCGCACCCGCGCTGCTGCATCGTGTGGCCACCGGCACACCATCAGTGTCGGGAGTACGGGTTTGCCAGCACAGCGGGCACCGCCGGGCGGGTTCGACTACGCCGTCGTGGTCATCGGCTCCGGCTTCGGCGGCAGCGTCACCGCGCTGCGGCTGACCGAGAAGGGCTACCGGGTCGGCGTCCTGGAGGCGCGCCAGCGCTTCGGCCCGCACAACCTGCCCACGAACTCCTGGGCCCTGCGCAACTTCCTGTGGGCACCCAAGCTCGGGCTCAAGGGCATGCAGCGCATCCACCTGCTGAAGAACGTCGTCATCCTGGCAGGCGCGGGGGTCGGCGGCGGTTCGCTCAACTACGCCAACACGCTGTACGAACCGCCCCGCCGTTCTTCGCCGATCCGCAGTGGGCTCACATCACCGACTGGCACGCCGAGCTGGCGCCGTTCTACGCCCAGGCCAAGCGGATGCTGGGCGTCGTTCCCAATCGACGATGACCCCGGCCGACATCGAGATGAAGCGGCTGGCCGAGCAGTTCGGCAGGGGGCACACCTTCGGTCTCGCGCCGGTCGGGGTGTTCTTCGGCCGGGACGGTGTCAAGGAGCCAGGCAGGACGGTCCCCGACCCGTTCTTCGGCGGCGCCGGTCCCGAGCGCACCGGATGCATCGAGTGCGGCGAGTGCATGACCGGCTGCCGGCACGGCGCCAAGAACACCCTCAACACGAACTGTCACCGAAGCCACATCATCGAACCGGCTAGCGCCAGAGCGGTTCGATGGCCTCGCGCAACAGGGCGCCGATGTCGCCGAGGACGTGCCGGCCGCCCGAGACCACGACGCGGCCGTCCACCAGCACGGTATCCACATCGGCCGCTCCGGCGGCCAGGATCGCCTGCTCGGGCAAGGCACCTGCCGTCCGGACGGTGTCGAGCCTGAGCGCCACCAGGTCCGCGCGCTGCCCGACCGCCAACCTGCCGGTGTCGGACCAGCCGAGACTTGCGTGTCCGGTCGCCGTGAGCGATTCCACCAGCGCGGGCAGCGGAAACCGGCCGCGCCGCAACGAGGCCAACCGATCGTTCATCTCCAGTGCCCGGACCTCTTCGAGCAGGTCCACCATCGCGTTCTGGTCGCTGCCCAGGGTGAGCCGCGCCCCGGCTGCGGCGAGCTCGGAGGCCGGCCCGATGCCGTCGGCGAGGTCGCGCTCGGTGGTCGGGCAGAAGCTGATGTTGGTGGCGGTGTCGCCATAGCGGCGGATGTCCGAGGCGCTCAGATGGGTGGCGTGCACGGCGGTGTGCAGCGGCCCAAGAAAGCCCGATCGCGCCAGCAGTTCGGTAGGCGTGCAGCCGTGCGCGGCGAGGGTCGCCTCGTTCTCGGCCGGTTGCTCGGAGACGTGGGCGTGCAGCGGTCTTTGCCGAGCCCAGCTCACCACCTCGGCAAGCTGGTCGGCCGGTACTGCGCGCACCGAGTGGATCGCCGCGCCGATCCGCGCGGTATCCGACTCGCCAACGGCGAGCGCGCTGACGCGCTGTCGCCAGCGCGCCGCCGACCCGTCGCTGAACCGTCGCTGCACGTCGTCCAGGCCCAGGTAGCCCGCCGCGCCGAGGCCGCCGCTCAGATAGCACGCGTCCAGCAGGGTGATCCGGATTCCGACCGCTCCGGCCGCGGCGATCAGGGCGCGGCCGAAGGCATTCTCGTCGTCGTAACCGCTGCCGTCGAGGCGATGGTGCAGGTAGTGGAACTCCCCCACGCTCGTGACGCCGGCCAGCGCCATCTCGGCGTACACCGCGGTGGCCAGCCGCTGGTAGGACTCCGGCTCCAGCACCCGCGCCAGGGCGTACATCCGCTCGCGCCAGGTCCAGAAGGTGCCGCCACCGTCGTGCGTGCGGCCCCGCAGCGCCCGGTGGAACGCGTGTGAATGGGTATTGGCGAATCCGGGCAGCACGAGGCCCGGCAAGCGCTGATCACCTTCGGCGAGAGGGGCATCACGTTCCACGCCGACCCACCGGCCGCCGCCGGCAACCAGCCGCACGCGCTCGGCGACGCCACCGTCCAGCCAGGCGTGGCCGGCCCAGTAGGCGGTGGTCACCGCACGGTCGCCGGTGGCCCGGCCAGCTCGGCGACCACTGCCGCGAGCGCGTCCACACCGCGGTGGCAGTCGTCGGTCTCGGCGTGTTCCACCGGGGAGTGCGAGACACCAGTGGGGTTGCGGACGAACAGCATGGTGGTCGGCACGCCGGCGTTGGCGAGGATGCCGGCGTCATGGGCCGCCCCGGTGCTCAGTACGGGGGCAACGGGCAGCACCGCCCGCACCCGATCGCTCAGGCCGGCGTCGAAGACGGTGCTGTCGGTCCAGGACTCCAGCTCCAGCGATCCACCGGCCGCCGTCGCGAGACCGGCCAGCTCGTCGACGACCGCGCGCACCGTGTCCGGGTCGGCACCCCGGGCGTCCAGCCAGGCTGTGACGTGCGAGGCGATCGCGTTCACCCCGTTCGGCTGGATCGAAACCTTACCCATGGTAGCCACCGAACCGTGCCGCTGCGCTGCCTGCCGGGTGGCCAGGATCAGCTCGGCGCAGGCCAGCATCGGATCGTGGCGATCAACCAGCCGAGTCGTGCCCGCGTGGTTCGCCTCACCGGGCAACTCGATCCGCCACCGCCCGTGCGGCCAGATCTGCGACGACACCGCGACGGGTTGGCCGAGGTCGATCAGGCCCCGACCCTGCTCCACGTGCAGTTCCACGAAACAGCCGATGCGGCCGAGGGTTTCGTCATCGGCGCCGACCTGCGTCGGGTCGAAGCCGGCACCGGACATCGCGTCCGCCAGGCTCGTTCCGTCCGCGTCGCGCAGCGCTCGGGCCCGGTCCGCGGACAGCGCACCGGTGATCAGGCGCGAGCCGGCGCAGGCAATGCCGAACCGGGCGCCCTCCTCGTCGCCGAAGTTGACGACCGCGATCGGCCGGGACGGCGCGAAGCCCTGTGCGCGCAACGAGTCCAGTGCCGCGAAGGACGACACCACGCCGAGCGGGCCGTCGAAGGCGCCACCATCGGGAACGGAGTCCAGGTGGCTGCCGATCACCACGCCACCACCGGGCGCGCTGGCGGGGTTCCCCCACCACGCCCACTGGTTGCCTGCCCGGTCCAGCACCGCGTCCAGACCGCGGCGGCCGGCTTCGGCGGTGAACCACTCGCGCAGCGTGGAATCCACCGTGGTCCAGGCGAAGCGCCGGTAGCCGCCGGTGGCGGGCGCCCGTCCGACCGGCGTGAGCTCGGCCCACATCCGATCGAACGACGCCGCGCCGGTAGCGATGTGGCTCAGTTGAGGCCGGCCGTCGACAGCCACGCCTTGGCCACGGTGACCGGGTTCTGCTTGTTCAGCGCCACCTTCTCGTTCAGCTGCACCAGGTCGTCGGTGGTCAGCTTGGCCGACACCGCATCCAGCGCCGACTTCACGGTGTCCGACGCCTTCTTGCTGTTGATCAGCGGCACTACGTTCTGCGCGGTGTACAGATTCTTCGGGTCGGCCAGCGCAACCCACTGGTTCTTGGCGATCAGCGGGTCGGTGGTGAAGACGTCACCGGCGTCGATCTGGCCGTTCTTGAGGGCGTTCTGGGTCAGCGGGCCACCGGCGTCGAGCTTCTTGAAGGACTTGAAGGTCACGCCGTAGGTCTTCTGCAGCCCGGGGATGCCGTCTGCGCGGGTCTGGAACTCCGGCGGCGCACCGAGGGTGAGCTTGTTCGCCACCGCCGCCAGGTCCGCGATCGACTTCAGGTTGTACTTGCCGGCCGTGTCCTTGGTGACGACGATCGCGTCCTTGTCCTCGGCCGGGGACTGGGTGAGGACGGTGAGCGGTGCGGTGGTCGCCTTCTGCAGCGCGCTGTACACCTCGTCCGAGCTGACCGCGGTGGCCTTCTTGTCGAAGTACTGCAGCAGGACGCCGGAGTATTCCGGAATGAGGTCGATGGAACCGTCCTTTAGCGCCGGGATGTAGGTCTCCCGGCTTCCGATATTGAGCTTGGTGGTGACCTTGACGCCCTTGGCCTTCAACGCCTCGGCGTAGATGTCGGCAAGCACGACGTTCTCCTGGAAGTTGGCGGAGCCGACCACGATCGTGTCGGTGGGAGCGGCCGAACCGGCGCCCGCGCCGGCAGATGTTCCGGTCGAGGTCGGGTCGGAGCTGCCGCCGCAGGCGGCCAGCGCCAGCAGGCTCGCGCCGACCACGGCCGTGGCCAAGGTGCGTAGAGGGTTCATCTTCTAGCTCTCCTATCGATTTTATGGAGATCCTACCGGTCATGCCGGTAGCCCGGTTCAGGTTGTGGGCGACGCCGCGATCAGCGCCTTCTGCGCGGAGGAGTCCACGACGACCTTGCGCGAGTAACGGCCCGTGATGCCGCGCGAAACGGCGTATCGCTGAATCAGCGCAAGAAGGAAGTCGATCGCCAGGGCCAGCACGGCGACGAGTACCGCGCCGGAGGCCATCTGCGGATAGTCCTGCTGCGCCAGCCCGTCGATCAGGTAGCGCCCCAGACCGCCGAGCGCGACGTAGGCGGTGACGGTCGCGGTCGCGATCACCTGCAGGAAGGAGCTGCGGATTCCGGAGAAGATCAGCGGCAGCGCATTGGGCAGCTCGACCCGCCAGAGGACCTCTGAACCACGCATCCCCATCCCCCGGGCTGCATCGCGCACGACCGGATCGACGGCGTCCACTCCGGCGTAGGTGTTGGTGAGCATCGACGGGATGGCCAGCAGAATAAGTACGATCTCGCTCGGGAGAAGATACGGGGCCTGACCCGTGCTGTGGATATGCGGCGAGATGAGGATGACGAAGAAGGTCAGCAAGCCGACCGTCGGCAGCGCCCGGAACGAGTTCGCGATCGCCACCACGATGAAACTGCCCCGGCCGGTGTGCCCGATGAGCAGGCCGAGCGGCACCGCGATGGCGGCAGCGATGACCAGCGCTATCAGTGAATACTGCAGATGCTCCTTGAGATGGGTGGGAACGCCGTCCGCACCGTGCCAATGTGCCGAAGCAGAAAGCCACTTCGCGATGTCGTTGATCACGAGGCACCCACCGCCCGACGCCAAGGGGTGAGCAGCCGGGCGAGAAGCTGGATCACCGTGTCGAAGATGAGGGCGAGGACGACCGACAGGATGATGCCGAGCACGATCGGCGTCTGGTACGACAGCTGGAACCCGTTGGTGAAGAGCTGGCCGAGTTCCGGCACGCCGATCAGCGCGGACACCGACACCAGGCTGACGTTGGACACCGCGGCCACCCGCAGGCCCGCCGCGATCACCGGCACCGCGATCGGCAGCTCGACCCGCATCAGCCGGCCCACCCGGCGGTAGCCCATGGCTGTGGCCGCCTGCAGCACCTCGCCCGGAACGGCCGCCAGACCATCGGCGACCACCCGCACCATCAGCGCGACGGTGTAGATCGTCAGCGCCACCACGACGTTGCTGGGATCGAGGATCTTGGTCTTGAGCAGTCCGGGAAGCAGGATGAACAGCGCCAGGGACGGGATCGTGTAGAGCAGACCGGCGACGGTGACCAGCGGCGGATAGGCCCACCGGTAGCGCCGGGCCAGCCAGCCGAGCGGCAGGGCGATGATCAGCCCGAACACCAGCGGCAGCGCGGACAGCCGGGCATGCCAGCCCAACCAGCTCACGATCTCACCCTGATTGTCACGGAAATACTGGATCATTGGGCGCCACCGACCGGCTCCTGGGTGCGGCCGGATTCGTCGCGGTGCCCGATCAGGACGAGCACCTCGGCCGCGGTGACGGTGCCCAGCAGCCGCCCGCTCTCGTCGGCGATCACGCCGCGGCCGGTCGGTGAGGACAGGCAGGCGTCCAGCGCCGAGCGAAGAGAGCCGCCCTGCTGAGCCACAGTTCCGCCGCGGTGGAGCAGATTCTCGGTGACGGTGCTCTCGCCGGGCTTGAGATCGCTCAGCCGCAGCCAGCCCTGTGGCGCTCCCCGGTCGTCCACGGCGAGCAGCCAGCCGTCGCGTGAGTCGCTTCCGGTTACCGGCCCGTTCATCGCGATCGTCGGCTCGGGGTGGGTGGCGAGCTGCCCGGCGCTGGTGAATCCCAAGGCCCGGTAACCGCGATCGCGACCGACGAAGCCGGCGACGAAGGCGTCCACCGGGCGGTTGAGCAGGTCCGCTGGAGTCGCCACCTGCGCGAGCTGGCCACCGACCCGCATCACCGCGACCTGGTCGCCCAGTTTGATGGCCTCGTCGATGTCGTGCGTGACGAACACGATGGTCTTGCCCAGCTCGCCCTGCAGCCGGAGGAACTCGTCCTGCAGCTGATCGCGTACGACTGGATCGACCGCGCTGAACGGCTCATCCATCAACATCACCGGGGGATCCGCCGCCAACGCCCGAGCCACTCCGACCCGCTGCTGCTGACCACCGGACAGCTGCGCGGGATAGCGGTCGGCGAAGTGCGCGGGCAGGCCGACCCGCTCCAGCAGTTCCCGGGCGCGGGAGCGGGCCTTCTTGCGGTCCCAGCCGAGCAGGTACGGCACCGTGGCGACGTTGTCGAGAACGGTGCGGTGCGGGAACAGGCCGGCATGCTGGATGACGTAGCCGATTCCGCGGCGCAGCTCGTGGGTCGGCACGGTGGCGGTGTCGCGGTCGTCCAGCCAGATGGTGCCCGAGGTCGGGTCGATCATCCGGTTGATCATCCGCAGCGAGGTGGTCTTTCCGCAGCCGGACGGCCCGACGAATACGGTGATCTGGCCGGACGGCGCCACCAGGTCCAGGGTGTCGACGGCGACCGTGCCATCCGGGTACTGCTTGGATACCGAGTCGAATCGGATCACGCGCGGGTCACTCCTCTGCCGGTCGAGGACAACGCCTCGAAGTGAGCGGACAGGCCTGCTGCCTCATCATGGAGCATCGCACCGTAGTGCCGCACTGTTTCATCGCTTATCCGGTAGGTCGGCCCGACCAGGCTCACGGCGCCGGCGACTCCGTCGGGTCGCCGGATCGGGGCGGCGATCGAGGTGACGTCCGGTTCCACCGCCGAGCGAAGGGCGACGTAGCCGAGGTCCCCGACGTCCCCGCGCAGCGCGGCACCGACGGCGCTGGCCCGCAGCGGCACCGTGCGCCCCACCCAGCTGGTGTGCCGGATGGCGTGGGTTCCCTCGACGACCGCCAGGTACAGCGCCGTGTCCCCCGGACCGCGGACCGCGAGATAAGCCGACTCTCCGGTCGCGAGTACCACCCGCTCGAGACAGGGCTGCGCGATCTTGCTGAGGTGGTTCCTGCCCAGGGCGGCCGCACCGAGCTGCAGCAGCCGCGGGCCGGCGCCGAACAGGCCGTCCGCGTCCCGGGTGACGAAGTCGGAGTTCTCCAGCGTGCGCAGCAGCCGTAGCGCCGTGCTGGTCGGGATCTCGGCGCGCCGGGCGCAATCCGACAGCGCGATGGATCCCTGCGCGCAGACCTCGGCGAGCAGGTCCAGCGCCCGCTCCACAGCTCGGGTGGAGGACAGCGTCGGCACCGAGGGAGCGTGCTCCACCGAATTGGCCATCTGCCCTCCCCGATGTGTTGACTTTCCCGAGATCTTGCTACTGAATGGCACTAGCTTTTCATCTGTTGGATGGTGCCGCACCGCGCAGTTCCGCGGAAGACCGCTGCGGTCCCCGTCCGGGCGCGTTTATCGGATCGTTACTCCGGCTCGCTGGGGTGGGCTGAATGGCAGGGTTGTGTGATCGACATAGATGGCCAGCACCTCACGTCGGATCAGATCGCCGCGGCCGCGGAGGGGCCGCTGAACGTCAAGGTTACCCACGACGCTCTCGAAGCGGTGCGGCGATCGCATGCCGAAGCGGTTCGGGCCGCCCGGCAACGTCCCATCTACGGCCTCACGACCGGGGTCGGCGCGAACCGGCTGATCGACGTGGAACCGGACACCGAAGGCGCGCAGGCGCTGCTGCGCAGCCACGCGACCTCGGCCGGTCCGCCGCGTTCGGCCGCCCGGGTCCGGGCCATGCTGCTGATCCGGCTCAACCAGCTGTGCGCCGGCGGTGCCGGGCTGCGGCCGGTGATCGTCGAGGCCCTGGAACGCATGGTCAACACCGACACCCTGCCGACGATCCGGGAGTTCGTCGGGATCGGGACGGCGGAGCTGTCGGCCCTCGCCACCACGGCACTCGCACTGCAGGCCCGCTCGCTGCTGTCCGAGCATCCCGAGCTGGTGTTCGGGCCGCACGACGCGCTGCCGTTCATCTCCAGCAATGCGGCGGCGCTGGCGGACGCGGCACTGGCGGCCCGCTGCTTCGACACGACGGCCCGGGCCGCGCTGATCGTCGCCGCCCTGAGCTTCGCCGCCGTCCGCGGCAACTCCGAGGCGTACGCGCCGCCGGTCGAGCGCGCCACCCCGATGCCAGGGGCCCGGACGACCTGCCGGGTGATGCGCTACCTGGTCGGCTCGCCGGAGCCCGCCCGCATCCAGGACCCGTACGGCCTGCGGGCACTTCCCCAGGGACACGGCATCCTGCTCGATGCCCTGTCGACGTTGCGAAGCACCATCGAGGCCTACGCCAACGCACCGTCGGAGAACCCGTCGATCCTGGCCGACGGCTCCGTCGCGCATCACGGCGGCTTCCACGCCGGCTACCTCGCGCTGACGTGTGACACCGCCGCCATCGCCGCCGTCCAGTCCGGGCAGCTTGCCCTGAACCGGCTGACCTATGTCAGCGAGCCGAATCACACCGGCCTGGAGCCCTTTCTCGGTGACGGCACCCCGGGGGCGTCCGGGGTGATGGTGGTCGAGTACGTGGCGGCGACGGCGCTTGGTGACCTGCGTGCCGCGGCGGCCCCGGCCTCGACGCAAAGCATCACCCTCTCGCGCGGCATCGAGGACACCGCCAGCTTCGCCTCGCTGGCGGCGCGGCAGCTGTTCACGGCCTCGGAACGGTACCAACTGCTGGTCGCCTGTGAGCTGGTGGCGGCCCTGCGTGCGGTCCGGATGAGCGCCCCGGTGCTGACCGGCCCACAGCAGCAGGCGGTGGACGCGTGCGCCGAACTCTCAGCCGTGCTGGATGACCGAGACCTCACCGGCGACCTGGAAGTGGCGCAGCGACTGCTGCCCTCGCTCGCCGAACTCGTCGACGATCGGGTGCTCGGCTGACGCGCCCTCGCGGACGGACACGGCCAGCGCCAGACAGATCACGCCGACAACGCACGGCAGCGCCGCCCACCACGGCATCCGTCGCATCCATCCCATGAACCGGCTCCCTGACTCGCTTTGGTAGCAGGCGTGCAGCCGGTCACGGTGCATGCGCTCGTCCACCAGCGTGAAGGCTGCCTTCTCCAGCACCCGCCTACTCGCGGCGTTCTCGGCGAAGGCTAATGCGAACACTTAAAGCTCGAATCGCGGGTCGGGATGTTCGTGCCTGGGTCTGGTCGAGTTGCTCGACACCGGAGTTCATGGTGCGCATGGGGTGCAGCTGCGCACATATCTCGGTCTCTGAACGCCGGCGTGCCGGATCAGATCATGTCGTCCCTCGTGTCAGCCGAGCCGGCGGCTGAGCAGCGCCGCCGCCCGGCTCGTCACCTCGACGAGTTGCTCGCGACGTCCGGCCAGATCGCGACTGCGCAGGGACACGCTGATCGCCGCCACCGGACGGCCGGTGCGATCGCGCGCGGCGACCGCGATCGAGGCGATGCCCGCGCTGACATGGCCGTCCTCTTCGCTGACTCCCGCCGCCCGCTCGACCTCGATCAGCCTGCGCAGGTGGGCAACGGTGTGCGGCCCGACGTCGGTACGCGCGGTGAGCCGAGCCGAGCCCGGATAGATGGCGCGGAACTCGTTGTCGGGCAGCGCGGCCAGCACGGCCCGTCCGGACGCGGTGAGGTGTGCCGGCAGCCGCACCCCGACGTCGGTCACCAGGCCGGGTGAGTTCCGGGGTTGCTCCTTCAGCAGGTACAGCAGCTCCTGGCCGAGCAGGATTCCCAGGTGCGCGGTGGCTCGCGTCGTGCGTACCAGGGAGGTCAGCACCGGGCGGCCGAGGCGCTCCAGCCGCTCCTGCCGCAGGTAGCCGGTGCCGATCTCGAAGGCGCCGACGCCCAGTCCGTACGCCCGGTCTTCGGCAAAGTGCACCACGAAGCCCGCATCGACCAGCACCCCCAGCAGGTGGTAGACGCTGGAGCGGGGCAGGCCGAGCCGGCTGGCGAGGGCCGAGGCGGGCAGCGGCTCGGTGGACTGCGCCAGCTGCCGAAGCAGGCCGAGCCCGGCGGCCAAGGCGGGTGCGCGGTCGGTCATCGCCACAACTATCTCAGATCTGAGACAGATCAACACACCCCCGGCTGGTCATCAAGGCGTACGGCTTGCAGGATTGGGCCTATGACTACTCCCTCCCGGGTGATCCGCGCCGCCCGTGGCACGCAACTGACCGCGCAGGGCTGGCAGACCGAGGCCCCGCTGCGGATGCTGATGAACAACCTCGATCCGGAGGTCGCCGAGCACCCCGAAGACCTGGTGGTCTACGGCGGTACCGGCAAGGCGGCTCGCGACTGGAACAGCTACGACGCCATCGTCCGGACGCTGACCACACTGAAGCTGGACGAGACGCTGCTGGTGCAGTCCGGCCGGCCGGCCGGCGTTCTGCAGACGCACGAGTGGGCGCCCCGGGTGCTGATCGCGAACTCCAACCTGGTCGGCGACTGGGCCAACTGGGAGGAGTTCCGCCGGCTGGAGCAGCTCGGGCTCACCATGTACGGTCAGATGACCGCCGGCTCGTGGATCTACATCGGCACCCAGGGCATCCTGCAAGGCACGTACGAAACGTTCTCCGCCGTCGCCGCCAAGAGGTTCGGCGGCACCCTGGCCGGAACCATCACCCTCACCGCCGGGCTCGGCGGGATGGGTGGCGCCCAGCCGCTGGCCGTCACCATGAACGACGGCGTCGCGATCTGCATCGAGGCCGACCCCTCGCGCATCGCCCGGCGCATCGAGCACGGCTACCTCGACGTCCAGGCGACGAGCGTGCAGCACGCGCTCGACCTTGCCGTCGAGGCCCGGGACACCCGCAAGCCGCTGTCCATCGGGCTGCTCGGCAACGCCGCGTCGCTGGTGCCGCAACTGCTGGCCAACAGCGCGCCGATCGACATCGTCACCGACCAGACCTCGGCGCACGACCCGCTGGCCTACCTGCCGATCGGTGTCGAGTTCGACGAGATGAAGGATTACGCCGCCCGAAAGCCGGAGGAGTTCACCGGACGGGCGCGCGCCTCGATGGCCCGCCACGTCGAGGCGATGGTCGGGTTCGCCGACGCCGGTGCCGAGGTGTTCGACTACGGCAACTCCATCCGTGGCGAGGCCCAGCTGGCGGGTTACTCCCGCGCGTTCGCGTTTCCCGGCTTCGTCCCTGCCTACATCCGACCGTTGTTCGCCGAGGGCAGGGGCCCGTTCCGGTGGGCGGCACTGTCCGGTGACGCCAAGGACATCGCCCGTACGGACAAGGCGGTTCTCGAGCTGTTCCCCGAGAACGAGTCCCTGCACCGGTGGATCACCATGGCGCAGGAGCGGGTGCACTTTCAGGGCCTGCCGGCCCGGATCTGCTGGCTCGGGTACGGCGAGCGTGACAAGGCCGGTCTGGCGTTCAACGACCTGGTCGCCCGCGGTGAGGTGTCCGCCCCGATCGTCATCGGCCGCGATCACCTGGACGCGGGATCGGTGGCCTCGCCCTACCGGGAGACCGAGGCGATGGCCGATGGCTCCGACGCGATCGCGGACTGGCCGCTGCTCAACGCGATGGTGAACGTCGCCAGCGGCGCCTCGTGGGTGTCGATCCACCACGGCGGCGGTGTCGGCATGGGGCGCTCCATTCACGCCGGCCAGGTGTGCGTCGCCGACGGCACGCCGCTGGCCGCGCAGAAACTGGAGCGGGTGCTCACGAACGACCCGGGCATGGGCGTCATCCGGCACGTCGACGCCGGGTACCCGCGCGCCGACGAGGTGGCCGCCGAGCGTGGCGTCCGGGTGCCCATGCGCGAAAGCTGAGTTCTTTCACCGGCGGCCCTACGACGTCAGAGGGCCGGTCGCTGCGGTAACGAGGTCCGGCGGTACCTCATGGCCGCCTGCGAACTCGCGGTAGTCGACGTCGTAGCCCTCGGACCGCAGCGTCGCGACGATGCGCCTACCACAGCGGTCGATCGGCAGGACGGTGTCGGCGCGGCCGTGCGAGAGAAACACCCTGGGGCGGCCTCGTCGTTCCCCGGGCACGACGAAGCCGGGCGAGAAGGCGAACACCCGGCTGAACAGATCGCCGTTCATCAAGCCCAGGATCAGGGCGTACGAGGCGCCGTCGGAGAAGCCGGCGCTCGCCACCCGGTCGGCGTCGACGCCGAACCGCTCGAAGACCGTGCCCAGCGCGATGTCGAGCGCACCGACGTCCGGGCCGAGCCCGCCGCTGATCACGTCCCAGGTGGCGAAGCGGGATTTCGGCGCGAGCACCAGAAGCTTGCGCCGCTCCGCCTCCTTTTGGAACAGCTGCACCGTGCGGGTCGGCTCGCCGCCGGCGCCGTGGAACGCGACCACGAGCGGAACCGGGCTCGCGGGCAGTTCGGACGGCGAGAAGAGCAGCGCCGCGCGCGGACCATCCCCCAGCCTGGTCAGGACGGCCCGCGCCGACGGGGTTATCAGCTCTGCGGCCTGTGCGGGTCCGGGACGACGCGACAGCCTGCCACCATGCCAACCGCTGAGCACCTCGTCGGAGATCCCGGGATCTGTTCCATCAGCAGTCGCCATACCTCAATTGTCACCTCGTCGCCGCGCGGCACGATCCAGCAGCCTGCGGCATTTCACACGCCGCTCCGCAGACGCTGGAGACGAAGGCGCACAGCGCCGGACGGACTCGCTGGCTCATCCGACTTGACTGAACTGAAGCGCTGCCTCGCCGCTGGTCCGGCGAACCCACCGGCGAAGAGATCTATGCTCCATCGGTGACATCCCCTCCGGCGAGAACAACTCTGCTCACCGGCATCGGCCTGCTCGCCACCCAGGACGACGCCCTCGGTGAGATCGAGAACGCGGCACTGGTGATCGAGGACGAGCGCATCGCATGGATCGGCTCCACCGCTGACGCTCCGGCCGCCGACAGCTGCGTCGACCTGGCCGGCCGTTGCGTCCTACCGGGCTTCGTCGACTCGCACGCCCACCTGGTGTTCGCCGGTGACCGGGCGGCCGAGTTCGCGGCCCGGATGACCGGAACCGCCTATTCCGCAGGGGGAATCCGCTCCACCGTCGCCGCGACCCGCGAAGCGTCTGACGAGGCCCTGCGTGCCAATCTCGCCCGGCTCGCGGCCGAATTGCGGGCGGCAGGCGTGACCACCTTCGAGTGCAAGTCCGGCTACGGTCTGGACACCGCCACCGAGGAGCGTTCGGTACGCCTGGCCGCGGAGCAGACCTCCGAGGTCACCTATCTGGGTGCGCATGTGGTGCCCGCCGGAATCGACCGGGGCGAGTACGTCGACCTGGTCTGCGGCGAGATGCTCGCTACCTGCGCACCACACGCCCGGTGGGTGGATGCCTTTTGCGAACAGGGTGCGTTCGACGTGGACGAGAGCCGCGCGGTACTGACGGCGGGCAAGGCGGCCGGGCTCTTGCCCCGCCTGCACGCCAACCAACTCACGGCCGGCGGCGGTGTGCGGCTGGCCGTGGAACTCGACGCGGCGAGCGCGGATCACTGCACCCATCTGCGTCCGTCCGACATCGATGCCCTGGCCAACTCGTCGACCGTCGCGACCTTGCTGCCGCTGGTGGAGTTCTCGACCCGCTCGCCCTATCCAGCTGCGCGCGGGCTGCTGGACGCCGGCGCCACCGTCGCCCTTGCCACCGACTGCAACCCCGGCTCAGGCTTCTCGACCTCGATGCCGCTGGCTATCGCACTGGCGGTGCGCGAGATGCGGATGACGCCGGCCGAGGCGGTACATGCCGCGACAGCGGGTGGAGCCGATGCGCTGCGGCGCAACGACATCGGACGGTTGGCGGTCGGCCAGCGGGCGGACCTGGTCGTCCTCGACGCGCCGAGTTACGTCCACCTGGCCTACCGCCCCGGGGTGCCGTTGATCCACCAGACGTGGATCAACGGCAAGCCGCCTGATCAGCAACGATTTCTTGCAGACCAGTGGCCCAGCAGCGCGGCGACTGTTCCGCGACGCAGAGTGGACCACAACGCAGAGTGGACCGAGCAGAATTCCCCGAACTCAGGCGAAGCGACGGGCCACTGAGTCGGCGCGGGCAACCAGGTTCAGGTCGTGCGCGACACCGGGAACGTAGAACAGGATGTAGTCGGCCCCCGCCTCGAGGACGGCGTCCACCTTCGCGGCGATCTCGTCCTCGGTGCCGATGACGGTCTGCGCCGCGAACTGCTCGAAGTCGATGCCGCCGCGGGCCTTCTCGGTGGCAGCCTTCGGGTCCTCACCCGCGTCGAGCGGAAGACGTTCAGACTGGTGGACTTGATGATCTCGTTGTAGTCGCGTCCGACCGTCTCGCAGTGGCCCTTGAGAATCGCGAGCTTGTCGCGCACGACAGCGGGGTCGCCACCACCGACGTTCGCCGCGTCGCCGTACTTCGCCACCAGCTTGAGGGTCACCTTCTCACCGCCGCCGCCGATCCACAGCGACGGGTGCGGCTTGCGGACGCCCTTCGGCTCGTTGATCGGCTTGTCGACCGAGTAATACTTGCCCTGGAACTGGAATTCGTCCTGCGTCCACATGCCGAACACGATCTCGACGGCCTCCCGGAAGGCGCCCATCCGATCCTTGAGTTCCGGCCACTCATAGCCGTAGGCCTTCCATTCCTGCTCGTACCAACCGGCCCCGATGCCCGCGTAGAGCCGGCCGTGGCTGGCCACGTCCACCGTGGACGAGATCTTGGCGTACAGCGCGGGGTTGCGGTAGCCGTTGCAGCCGACCATCTGGCCGATGTTCACGCGCTTGGTGTCGCGCGCGAGCGCCGTCGTGGCCGTCCAGCACTCGAACGTCGTCTCGGTCGTCGGCTCCGGAACGGTGTGGAAGTGGTCGTAGAGCCAGATCGAGTCCCAGGACCCCTCGTCCGCGGCCTTGGCGACCGCGGTCATCGCCTCCCACTGCTCGATCGGGTCACCGATGCCGACCAGGTCCATTCGCCAGCCCTGCGGAACAAACATTCCAAAGCGTGTAGTCATGCGACTCAGTGTGCTACATCCGGAGAAGGTCAGCGGATACCAACGTGCCGTCGGAAATTTCCAGCAGTCCCATCGTGCCGCGCGGCTGCCGGCGCTTGTCGGTGGGCGAGCCAGGGTTGAAGATCCGCTGCCCGTCGTGGAACTCGTCGAACGGTATGTGGGAATGGCCGAAGACGACCAGCCGGGCGTCCGGAAAGCGGCGTCGCAGCCTCGCCGGGCGGCCCTTGGCGGGGCCACTGTCGTGGAGCATCGCGACGGGCAGGCCGTCCAGATCGAGGCTGAGTGTCTCCGGAGCACCCCATGCCGCCACGTCCGGACCGTCGTTGTTGCCGAGCACCGCGTGCACCGGAGCCCAGGTCGACAGCTCCTCCAGCACCGCCGCCGTGCAGACGTCGCCGGCGTGCAGGATGAGTTCGACGTGCTCCAGCACGGCCGCGACACCGCGCGGGCAGCCCTTCCAGAAGCGCGGCGCGTGGGTGTCCGACAGGACGGCGACCTTCACGACAACCAGCGTGACACAGCGGCCCATCCGCCGAGCCGCTCGCGCCGAACAGCTGGAGTGACCCTCATTCCGCCGCCCGCACACGTCAGCCGGCGCGGGGTGCTGGCGGGACTGGCAGCCATGGGCTTGACGCTGATCACCGGATGCGGTTCCGGGAGGCGGCAGACTGACGCGGTGACATCTCTTTCTCACTCCCCCGACAGCGGCAGCGACCCCGACAGCGGGAGCGGGAGCGGCAGCCCGGTGAGGCACGCCTACGGCAGCGACCCCGCCCAGTACGGCGAGCTGTACCTGCCCACCTCAGGGCGCAAGCCGGGCACCGTGGTCGTCCTGCACGGTGGCTTCTGGCGCTCGACGTACGGCGCGGAGCTCGGTGCTCCGCTGGCGGCAGACCTGGCCCGGCGCGGCTGGGTGGTGTGGAACCTGGAGTACCGGCGCGTCGGCGCGGGCGGCGGGTGGCCCAACACCCTGGCCGACGTGGCCACCGGCATCGACCACCTGGCCACGTTGAAGGCCGCCGGCACGGAGCTGGACCTGACCGACGTGGTGGCGATCGGGCACTCCGCGGGCGGGCACCTGGCCACCTGGGCAGCGGGCCGCGCTGAGCTTCCGGCTGCCGCCCCTGGCGCGAAGCCGGTAGTGCGGCTCACCGGCGTAGTGGCGCAGGCCGGTGTGCTCGATCTCGAACGAGCCGCCCGCGAGGAGGTCGGGGGAACCGCGGTGCCGGACCTGCTCGGTGGCCCGATAACCGAATTCGCCCAGCGCTACCGCGAGGCCAGCCCGCAGGCGCAGCTTCCGATCACCGTCCCGGTGCGGTGCGTGCACAGCCCGGACGATCAGAACGTGCCGTTCGACCAGAGCGTCGACTACGTCAAGGCCGCCAAGGCAGCGGGCGACGACGCGGAACTGTTGCAGGTGCCAGGCGATCACTTCGCCCTCATCGACACCGGCTCGGAGGCCTGGGCGACGGTGCTGCGGCTGCTGCCCGGCCTGCTCCTGAACTGACTCCCGCCACCGGCGCCGGCACCGGCTGGTACCGGGTGAGCAACGTCGCTTACAGGTCATTCGTCCTGTCGGAGGCTGCGGTTAGGGTGAACGGCATTGCACTGGACAGCCCTCCCGCCAGAGAATGGTCAAGCCGATGAGCACCGAAGCATTCGTCTACGACGCGATCCGGACGCCGCGCGGCCGCGGCAAGAAGAACGGCTCGTTGCACGAGGCCAAGCCGGTCACCCTGCTCACCGGGCTCATTCACGAGATCCAGCGCCGCAATCCGAGCCTCGACCCCGCCCGGATCGAGGACGTCCTGATCGGCGTGGTGTCGCCGGTCGGCGACCAGGGCGCGGTCATCGCCCGTACTGCGGCCGTTGCCGCCGGCCTGGTGAACTCCGGTCCCGGCGTGCAGCTGAACCGGTTCTGCGCCTCCGGCCTCGAGGCCGTCAACATGGCGGCGCAGAAGGTCCGCTCGGGGTGGGAGGAGCTGCTGCTGGCCGGTGGAGTCGAGTCGATGTCACGGGTGCCGATGGGCTCCGACGGCGGCGCGTGGGCCATGGACCCGCAAACCTCGTACCAGACCAGTTTCGTGCCGCAGGGCATCAGCGCGGACCTCATCGCCACCATCGAGGGCTTCAGCCGGGACGACGTGGACGTGTTCGCAGCCGACTCCCAGACGAAGGCCGCCAAGGCGCAGGCGGACGGCGTATTCACCCGCTCGCTGATACCGGTGCGCGACAGCAACGGCATCGCGCTGCTCGAACGCGACGAGTTTCCCCGGGCCGGCACCACTCCCGAGTCGCTGGGCAAGCTGCCGCCCTCGTTCGACGCGGTCGGCGCGATGGGCGGCTTCGACGCCGTCGCCCAGCAGAAGTACCACTGGGTCGAGCGGATCAACCACGTCCACACCGCCGGCAACTCCTCCGGCATCGTCGACGGCGCGGCGCTGATGCTGATCGGCAGCGAGCAGGCCGGCGCGGAGTTGGGCCTCACCCCGCGGGCACGGATCGTCTCCACCGGCGTGGTCGCCGAGGAGCCGACCATCATGCTGACCGGTCCCGCCCCGGCCGCCCGCAAGGCGCTCGCCAAGGCCGGCCTCACCGCCGACCAGATCGATCTGTACGAGGTGAACGAGGCGTTCGCCGCGGTCGTGCTGAAGTTCATCCGCGACATGGACGTGCCGAGCGAGAAGGTCAACGTCAACGGCGGCGCGATCTCGTTCGGGCACCCACTGGGCGCTACCGGAGCCATGATCCTGGGCACCGTGATCGACGAGCTGGAGCGTCGCGATCAGCGGTACGGCCTCGCGACCCTGTGCGTCGGTGGCGGCATGGGCGTGGCCACGGTCGTCGAGCGTGTCTGAGTCCGGTTCCCGTGCCTCAAATCCCATGGTCGCTGCACCATCCACCAGAGATGCTTCCGGAGCAGACATGAGCAACATGATCAGCTGGGGGCAAGACGCCGACGGCATAGTGACCCTGACGATGGACGACCCGGACCAGCGCGCCAACACGATGGACGAGACGTTCCAGACCTCGTTCGGTCCGATCGTCGACCGCCTCTATGCCGAACGGGAGTCGATCACCGGCGTCATCCTCACCTCCGCGAAGGAGACCTTTTTCGCCGGCGGTGACCTACGGCTGCTGAGCAAGGTCACCGACGACACGGCTGAGCAGTTCTTTCTCCAGGCGGAGCGGCTCAAGTCGCACCTGCGCCGCCTGGAAAAGCTGGAACACCCCGTGGTCGCGGCGCTGAACGGCACCGCACTCGGTGGCGGCTTCGAACTGGCGCTCGCCTGCCACCACCGCATTGCCGTGGACAACCCCAGGAGCCGGTTCGGCTTTCCCGAGGTGACTCTCGGCCTGCTGCCCGGTGGCGGCGGCGTGGCCCGCACCGTCCGCATGCTCGGCATCCAGGACGCGCTGACGAAGGCGCTGCTGCAAGGCCAGCGACTCAAGCCCGCCGCAGCCCTCGACCTCGTCCTGATCGACGAGCTCGCACCGACCGCCGAGGCCATGCTCGAAACCGCCCGCAGCTGGATCAAGGCCAATCCGGACGCCGCCCAGCCCTGGGACGTCCAAGGCCACAAGATCCCCGGTGGCACGCCCGCCGATCCCAAGCTCGCGGCGATGCTGCCGGCCTTCCCCGCGAACTTGCGCAAGCAGCTCAAGGGCGCGCCGATGCCCGCACCACGCCACATCATGGCGGCGGCGGTCGAAGGCAGCCAGGTCGACATCGACACCGCCCTGCGCATCGAGACCCGCTACCTCACCGACCTGGTTCGCGGGCAGGTCAGCAAGAACATGATCCAGGCGTTCTGGTTCGACCTGAACTCCATCAACGCCGGCGGCAGCCGCCCGGCCGGTTTTCCCAAGCGCCTGGCCACGAAGGTGGCGGTTCTCGGCGCCGGGATGATGGGCGCCGGAATCGCCTACGAAACCGCCCGCAACGGCATCGAGGTGATCCTCAAGGACGTGTCGCTGGAGGCTGCCGAGAGCGGCAAGGACTACTCACGCAAGCTGCTCGACAAGGCGGTGTCCCGGGGCACACTCACCGAGTCGGCGCGCGACGAGGTGCTTGCCCGGATCACGCCGACAGCCTCGGCCAAGGACCTCGCCGGCTGCGACTTGGTCATTGAGGCCGTGTTCGAGAACGTCGGGCTGAAGCACCAGGTGTTCGGTGAGATCGAGTCCATCGTCGCGCCGGACGCCCTGCTCGGCTCCAACACCTCTACGCTGCCGATCAGCTCGCTGGCCGAGGGAGTGCGCCGCAAGCAGGACTTCATCGGCCTGCACTTCTTCTCACCCGTCGACAGGCTGCCGCTGCTGGAGATCATCCGGGGCGAGCAGACCTCGGACGAGGCGCTGGCCCGGGCGCTGGATTACGCACAGCAGATCAAGAAGACGCCGATCGTGGTCAACGACAGCCGCGGGTTCTTCACCAGCCGGGTGATCGGCACCTTCGTCAACGAGGCACTGGCCATGCTGGGCGAGGGCGTGCACCCGGCGACGATCGACCAGGCCACCACCCAGGCAGGCTACCCGGTCGGTGCGCTGCAGCTGACCGACGAGCTGAACATGGAGCTGTTCGTCAAGATCCGCAACGAGACCCGGACCGCAGTTGCTGCGGCGGGCGGAACTCTGCCCACGCATCCCGGTGAGGTCGTGGTGGATCGAATGGTCGAGCTCTGCCGCCCCGGTCGCCTACGCGGTGCCGGCTTCTTCGACTATGACGAGAGTGGCACGCGGATCGGCCTGTGGCCGGGGCTGGCAACGGAGTTCCCGGTCCGGGGCAATCCAGCGGACGTGGACCTGCACGAGCTGCAGGAGCGGATGCTCCTCATCGAGGCGATCGAGTCCGTCCGGTGCCTGGAAGAGGGTGTGCTCGACACGGTCGCCGACGCCAATATCGGCTCGGTCATGGGCATCGGGTTTCCGCCGTGGACGGGTGGAGTGCTGCAGTACATCAACGGCTATCCCGGTGGCCTGCCCGCGTTCGTGGCCAGGGCGGAGCAGCTTGCCCAGCGCCACGGCGACCGCTTTGCCCCCAGCCCGCTGCTGCGCAAGAAGGCCGAGAACGGTGAGACCTTCGCATGACGCCGAACCCCGGCCCGCTGAGCGGTATCCGGGTGCTCGAACTGCCCGCGCTCGGGCCGGTGCCCTTCCTGGGAATGCTGCTGGCCGATCTGGGGGCCGAGGTGGTCCGCATCGACCGGACTCCCGCCAGCACGGATGGCAGCGACCCGCTGACCGCACTCCCGATCGGGGCCACCGGTCCACTGGGTCGCGGACGCCGCTCGATCGCCCTGGACCTGCGCCAGCCGGCGGCCGCCGCTGTAGCCCTGGACCTGGCCGCCACATCCGACGTGCTGATCGAGGGGTTCCGGCCCGGCGTCGCCGAACGGCTGGGCGTCGGACCGAAGCAGGCGCTCGCCCGCAACCCCACCCTGGTGTACGGGCGGATGACCGGCTGGGGCCAGGACGGGCCGCTGGCGCCGACCGCCGGACACGACATCACGTACCTGGCGATCTCAGGGCTGCTCCACGGCATCGGCCCGACTGCGGGGCCGCCGACCCCACCGGCGAACTACCTCGGTGATTTCGGCGGCGGTGCGATGTCCTTGGCCGTGGGCGTGCTGGCCGCGGTGCTCAGCGCCAGGTCGACCGGCGTCGGCCAGGTCGTGGATGCCGCCATGATCGATGGAGCCGCCTACCTGGCGACAATGGTGCGCGCGCTGCACGGCAACGGCCTGTGGCGTGACGACCGCACGGCGAACATCTTCGACGGCGGCATGCCGCATTACCGCTGCTACGAGTGCTCGGATGGCCGCTATGTCGCCGTGGGGGCACTGGAGCCGAAATTCTGGGCCATCCTGCTGACCGCCCTGGGGCTCGATCCGGTCACCACCCCGTCGCCGTATCAGCCCGGGACTTCGGCCGGACTGACCGAACTGCTCAGCGGCGTGTTCGCCGGCCGCAGCCGCGACGAGTGGGCCGCGCTGTTCGCACCACTGGACGCGTGCGTCGCCCCGGTGCTTACCCTCGCCGAGGCGCCTGAGCATCCGCACAACAAGGGCCGCGGCAGCTACGTCGAGGTCGCCGGCGTTCGGGTCGCCGCACCCACGCCCCGGTTCAGCGCCACGCCCTGCCAGGCCGCACCCACTCCACCGGCGATCGGGGCCGACACCGAGTCGCTGCTCACCGAACTGGGCTACGACCCGCCGACCCGAACGGCGTTACGCGACAGCGGTGCCGCCGGCTGAGCCGGCGCCCGGTGGCGAATTCCACGGCGACCTCGCGATCCGGAAAGTGCGCGGCGGTTCGGGCCAGGTTGCCGGCAACCGGGTAACCGAGCAGCGGTACGTCGGAGGTGCCGTTCAAATACGAGAGGGTCGGCTGGGCAGACCCCGCGCTCGCCGGTGCGGCCTGGGGCGACGAGAGTTGCCCTCGAAAACAACGAACGCCGCAGCCCCCGGCGGGGGCTGCGGCGTCGTGGCGCCGCTGTGTTTTACACCTCGGCAGGAGTGTTCGTGTTGCCTTCGAGCAGCGAGCGGACCTCGGACTCGCGGTACCGGCGGTGGCCGCCGAGAGTGCGAATCGAGGTGAGCTTGCCAGCCTTCGCCCACCGAGTGACCGTCTTGGGGTCAACTCGGAAAAGCGTTGCCACCTCTGACGGCGTCAGCAGCGGCTCGGACTCTGTACGTTGACGAGGATTGGTCATTGACCCTCGCCCCCTTCCTGATATATATAACGCGCATCCCGTTGCGACGTCCTAGGAAGTATGCACCAATTTTCTATGCAACTTCTTGTCGGCTCACTGTGAAGTTTGCCTTATTCGGTAACAATATGGTTACGAAGGCACTTCGCGGGTATTAAATCGACTGCCCGTAATCACCGAAATACCTGGCGTGAGCGGCGCGGAGCTGCGGGAGGCCGTAGCCACTCCGGCGCCGCGCGAGCCGCCGGCTGCTACGACCGGGCGACGTGCGAGAGGTTCGACGCGGGATGTACTCTCGGCAGTACGAATTGATAACCCATTCCCGGGGCGGACCTTCCTAGCGACTCCGTCCGGATGACCGTGCGAGCGAGGGGGTCGAGCCATGGGGCGCGGCCGTGCTAAGGCAAAGCAGCAAAAAGTAGCTCGGGAGCTGAAGTACAACACCCAGAGCACCGACTTCACTGCTCTTCAACGGGAACTTGGCCATCCAGCCGAACCCGGTTACCACGAGGCCGGATCGAGCGGTGACCCATATGCCGACGACGATCTCGAAGATGAAGAGACCTGGGCCAGCGGTACTCGCTGAGCCGGGCACGTCACAGCTCTCCTTCCCGCCTCAGCGCGAGGAGAGCTGTTCGGCGTGTCCGGCGCCCTGTCCGACCAGATACGTCTACTCAGAACCCGCTCGTTCTCAGAACGCGCACGCCGCGTAGTCGCCGGTCATTTGCACGTGGCCGCTGCCGGCACGCACTTCACCGAGCCGCCAGCTCGGGACGTCGCGACGAGCCAGTTCTGCTAGCGCGCTGTCGGCGTGCGTGGCCGGCAACACCGCGATCATGCCGACGCCGAGATTGAACGCGGGCTCCAGCTGGTCGCGCGCCACCCCGCCCGCCCGGGCCAGTAGCTGGAACACCGGCTGGGGCGTCCAGGTCGACCGATCCACCACCGCGTCCAGCCCTGCGGGCAGCACCCGGGTCAGGTTGCCGGCCAGGCCCCCGCCCGTGATGTGGGAAAAGGCGTGCACGCCCCGCACGCCATCTTCGGCGAGCAGTGCGAGACAGTCCTGGGCATAGATCCGGGTCGGGGTGAGTAGCTCGTCGCCGAGCGTCCGTCCGGACAGCTCGTCCGGCGTGTCGGAGAGCGCGAGTCCAGCGGTCGCGAGCACGTGGCGCACCAGCGAGTAACCGTTGGAGTGCACGCCCGACGATCCGAGAGCGAGCAGCACGTCGCCGGCCTCGATGCGGTCCGCACCCAGCATGGCGTCAGCGTTGACCACGCCGGTACCCGCACCTGAGATGTCGTAGGCGTCCGGGCCCATTACTCCGGGATGCTCGGCAGTCTCGCCGCCCACCAAGGCGCAACCCGCCTGCACGCATCCCTCGGCGATTCCACCGACGATCTGCGCGATCTTCTCGGGAACGACCTTGCCGGTGGCGATGTAGTCGGTCATGAACAGCGGTTCCGCCCCGACCACGACGAGGTCATCGATGACCATGGCGACGAGATCGATGCCGATGGTGTCGTGCCGGTCCAACTGCTGCGCGAGCACCAGCTTCGTACCCACCCCGTCCGTTGAGGTTGCCAGGACCGGTTGGGGGTATCGGCTGAGGTCCAGCTGGAACAGCCCCGCGAAACCTCCTAGACCACCGAGCACCTCGCTGCGTGAAGTGCGTTTGACCGAGGCCTTCATCAGCTCGACCGCACGGTCACCGGCCTCGATGTCGACGCCGGCACTGGCATAGGAGAGTGGTTCACTCACAGGTCGCTGCTCCAGCTGGACGATCGCGGATTGCGCGAGAGGACGATGCTGGCCGGCCGCGCTCAGCGAGACTCGCTGACCTGCCCTGCCGAGTGGTCGACCAGCTCGGGCTCCGGCATCGGCGCGGAGCCGTTGACCGCCCGTCCGATGCCCTCGAGCACGTGCTTGCCGACCATCTTCGGCAGCGCGATCGGGTACTCACCGTCGAAGCAGGCGGTGCAGAGCCGTGTCTTGGGCTGCTCACTGGCCGAGATCAGGCCTTCGAGTGAGACGTAGCCGAGCGAATCAGCACCGATGGAAGCCCGCACGCCCTCGACGTCGAGACCGCTGGCCACCAGTTCGGCGCGGGTGGCGAAGTCGATTCCGTAGAAGCACGGCCACTTGATCGGCGGCGAGGCGACCCGGACGTGGACCTCGAGCGCGCCTGCCTCGCGTAGCATCCGGACGACCGCGCGCTGGGTGTTGCCGCGCACGATCGAGTCGTCGACCACGACCAGCCGCTTACCCCGGATGACGTCGCGCAGCGGGTTCAGCTTCAGCCGGATGCCGAGCTGCCGGATCGTCTGGGAGGGCTGTATGAAGGTGCGTCCGACATAGGCGTTCTTGACCAGGCCCATGCCGTACGGAATCCCCGATTCTTCGGCATAGCCGATCGCGGCAGGCGTTCCGGACTCCGGCGTAGGCATCACCAGATCGGCCTCGACCGGGCTCTCGCGAGCCAACCGGCGACCGATCTCGACCCTGGTGGAATGCACGGACCGGCCGGCGATGCTGGTGTCGGGTCGTGCCAGGTAGACGTACTCGAAGACACAGCCCTTGGGCTCGGGGTTGGCGAAGCGCTGCGAACGGAGGCCGTCCTCGTCGATCGCGATGAGCTCGCCCGGCTCTATCTCACGGACGAACGAGGCGCCGACGATATCCAGCGCGGCGGACTCGCTGGCGACAACCCAGCCGCGCTCCAGCCGGCCGAGCGACAACGGCCGGACCCCCTGCGGGTCCCGGGCGGCGTACAGGGTGTGCTCGTCCATGAAGACGAGCGAAAACGCGCCCTTGAGCATCGGCAGCACCTGCATCGCGGCCTCTTCGACCGACACGTCGGGATGCGCGGCAAGCAGCTCGGTCATCACATCGGTGTCCGAACTCGCCCAGAGCTGACCGCCGCGGCTGCCACCGGACTTCAGGTGGATGGATTCGGCAAGCTCGGCGGTGTTCACGAGGTTGCCGTTGTGCCCCAGCGCGATGCCGGTGCCGGTCTGCGTCGTCCGGAATACCGGCTGTGCGTTCTCCCACGTCGACGCGCCGGTGGTGGAGTAGCGGGTGTGGCCCAGGGCGATGTGACCCTTCAACGTCGCCAGGGTCGACTCGTCGAAGACCTGGGACACCAGGCCAAGATCCTTGTAGACGAGGATCGAGGAACCGTCGCTGACCGCGATGCCGGCTGCCTCTTGCCCTCGATGCTGCAGGGCGTACAGGCCGAAGTACGAGAGTTTGGCGACTTCTTCACCCGGAGCCCAGACACCGAAGACGCCACAAGCATCTTGGGGACCGAGGTCGTTGGGGTCGAGGTCATGGGTGAGCTTTCCGTCTCCGCGCGCCACGCGATCAGTCTAGTGGCACCGGCTGCTGGCCGCGTACCAAAGATCGTCAGCGATTCACGAGATAACGGTCGGTCAGCTGAGCAATGGGAGCTGTGCCGAGAGGTCCGCGCGGTTGCCACTGGCACGGACCTGGCCGGCGCCCAGCGCAACACTCCAGTCGAGGCGTCCGGTGGCCAGCCGCAGGAACGTCGCCGGATCGGTCTCGACGACATTGGGCGGGGTGCCACGGGTGTGTCGCGGCCCTTCGATGCACTGGACGGCCGCGAAGGGCGGCACCCGAACCTCGACCGAGCGCCCCGGATACCGGGTTGCCAGCAGACCCGTCAGGGTGCGGACGGTCAGGGCCAGGGCTGGACGTTCCGGCTGTACCGGCGGGGCGGCGCCGACCGACCGGGAGAGGTCGTCGGAGTGCACCACCAGCTCCATTCCGGCCGCGAGCAGCAGGTCCGGTCCGGTCACCGGGCCTCGTGCGGTCTGCACCACCGGGGGCAGCGGCTGCGCCAACCGGAGGCGCAAGTCGCGAATCGTCAGATCCAGGTCGGTGAGCAGCTCGTCAGGGGTCCGGTCCGCGGCCAGCTCGATGGTGTCGGCGTGGATGTCGTCGACGTCGCGGCGGTAACCGGCCACGAACATCGCCAGCGGCAGCGGTTGGACGTCGCTCGGGCGCCCCAGTGCCGTGAGCAGCTGGCGATGAACCAGCAGCACGTGCCCGGCCAGCACCCGGACACTCCAGCCGGGCAGCACCGACGGCTCGCGAAAGGAGTCGAACGGCAGCGCCGCCAGCCACTGCCGCAGCCGAGCCGACTGCGCCAGCAGCGCGTCGGCCGAGCTCACCGCCATCGGCTCTGCCGAACAGCCATCGGCTCAGCCGAACAGTGCCGGCAGCGTCGAACTCCACGCCGTCCGCAGCTCTGCCAGCGGAATCCGGAACTGGTCCTGCACCTCGATCGCCGGCTCCAGCACGTCGAGCACGCCGATCCGCGCGGCGGGCAGGCCACGGGCGGTGCACATGTCGGTGAAGCGAATCTCCTCAGACCGGGGCACGGCAACCACCGCACGCCCCGCGGACTCGGAGAACAGGAACACGAACGGGTCGATGCCCTCGGGCACGACCACCCGGACCCCGGCGCCGCCGCGCAGGCAGGCCTCGGCCAGCGTGGTGAACAGTCCGCCGTCGGACAGGTCGTGTGCCGCGTCGATCAGCCCGTCCCGGGAGGCGTTGATGAGGATGTCGGCCAGCAAACGCTCGCGCTCCAGGTCCACCTTCGGCGGCGCGCCGCCGAGAAAACCGTGCTCGGCATGCGCCCACTCCGAGCCGCCGAACTCGTCGCGGGTGTCGCCGAGCAGGTAGAGCTGGGCACCGTCGCCGCGCAGGGCCATCGGGGTCCGGCGGGCCACGTCATCGATGACGCCGAGCACACCGATCACCGGGGTCGGCAGGATCGGCGTCGCACCTGTCTGGTTGTAGAAGCTGACGTTGCCGCCGGTCACCGGAATGCCCAGCTGCTGGCAGCCGTCGGCGAGCCCGCGTACGGCTTCGGAGAACTGCCACATCACGCCGGGGTCCTCGGGCGAGCCGAAGTTCAGGCAGTTCGTGACGGCCAGCGGCCGGGCACCGGTGGTCGCCACATTGCGGTACGCCTCGGCCAGTGCCAGCTGCGCCCCGGCGTACGGGTCCAGGCGGGTGTAGCGGCCGTTGCCGTCAACCGACAGCGCCAGGCCGGCCGTGGACTCGGCGCCGCCGTGCTCGGCGCGCCAGCGCTCGTCACTGACCCGGATGAGCCCGGCGTCCTCGGGTTGGGCCAGCACCGTGTTGCCGAGCACGTACCGGTCGTACTGGTCGGTGACCCAGGTCTTGTCCGCCAGGTTCGGCGACGCGATCAGCCGCAGTGCGGTGGCCCGCAGCTCGTCGCCGTCCTCGGGCCGGGGCAGCTGCTGCCCAGTGTCGGCAATCAGCTCGTCCTGGTCGGCGGGTCGCTGGATCGGTCGCTCGTACACCGGTCCCTCGTGAGCGAGGGTGCGCGGCGGCACGTCGACGATCACGTCGCCGTGCCAGCGCATCACCAGCCGGCCGCTGTCATTCACCGTGCCGAGCACGGTGGCGTTGACGTCCCACTTCGCGCAGATGCTGAGAAAGGCGTCCAGGTTCTCGGGCGTGACGACCGCCATCATGCGTTCCTGGGACTCGCTCATCAGGATCTCTTCGGGCACCAGCGTCTCGTCACGCAGCGGGGCCAGGTCCAGGTCGACGTCCATACCGCCGGTGCCGGCGGCCGCGAGCTCGGTGGTCGCACACGACAGCCCGGCGGCGCCGAGGTCCTGGATGCCGGTCACGAGGTCAGCGGCGAAGATCTCGAGGCAGCACTCGATGAGCACCTTCTCGGCGAACGGGTCACCGACCTGCACGGCGGGCCGCTTGGCCGGCTTGGTGTCGTCGAAGGTGGCACTGGCCAGCACCGAGGCACCGCCGATGCCGTCACCGCCGGTGCGGGCACCGAACAGGACGACCTTGCTGCCGGGACCGTCCGCCTTGGCAAGCTTGATCTCGTCCGCCCGCAGCACGCCGACGCAGAGGGCGTTGACGAGCGGGTTGCCCAGGTAGGACGGGTCGAACACCAGCTCACCGCCGATGTTCGGCAGGCCCAGGCAGTTGCCGTACCCACCGATGCCCGACACAACGCCGGGCAGCACCCGCGCGGTGTCGGGCGCGTCGGCCGCACCGAACCGGATGGCGTCCATCACCGCGACCGGACGGGCGCCCATGGTGAGGATGTCGCGGACGATGCCCCCCACGCCCGTCGCCGCGCCCTGGTGAGGCTCGACGTATGACGGATGGTTGTGGGACTCGATCTTGAAGGTGACCGCGAGCCCGCCGCCGATGTCAACCACGCCGGCGTTCTCACCCATGCCGACCAGCAAAATGTCTTTGGCTTCAGCCGGAACCTTCTGGCCGAACTGCTTCAGGTGCACCTTGGACGACTTGTACGAGCAGTGCTCGGACCACATCACCGAGTACATCGCCAGCTCCGAACTGGTGGGCCGCCGTCCCAGAATCTCTTTGATGCGGGCGTACTCGTCGTCGGCCACCCCGAGCTCTCGGTAGGGCTGGGCCTGGTCGGGGGTCTGGCCTGCCGCCTCGACCGTGTCCACGCCGAGCCGCCGGTCGATGGTGGTCATACCGCCACCAGGCTCTTGAGTAGGGAGGTGAAGAAGCTCAGGCCGTCGGTGCTCGGCCCGGTGAGGTCCTCGACCGCGTGCTCGGGATGCGGCATCAGCCCGACGACGTTGCCGGCCACATTGCTGATTCCGGCGATGCCCCGGTACGAACCGTTCGGGTCGCCGTCGAGGTAGCGGGCGATGACCCGGCCCTGCCCCTCGAGCTCGTCCAGCGTGCGCTCGTCCGCGACGTAGCCACCCTCGCCGTTCTTCAGCGGGATCAGGACCTCTTGGCCCTGCTCGAAGTCGCTGGTCCACACGGTGTCGGCACGCTCGATGCGCAGGCGCTGGTCACGGCACACGAACTTGCGCTCCTTGTTGCGAATCAGCGCCCCCGGCAGCAGGTGTGCCTCGCACAGCACCTGAAAGCCGTTGCAGATGCCGAGCACCGGCATGCCGTGCCGGGCGCCGTCGATGATCGACTCCATGGCCGGCGCGAACCGGGCGATGGCGCCGCAGCGCAGGTAGTCGCCGTAGGAGAAGCCCCCGGGCAGGACGACGGCCTGGACGTCGGACAGCCACTTGTCGCCGTGCCACAGCGGAACGGGTTCAGCACCCGCCAGCCGGACGGCGCGCAGGGCGTCCTGATCGTCGAGACTTCCGGGAAAGGTCACTACTCCGACTCTGAAGCTCACCGCCCTAGATTACCGGGCTGGGAACGGTGCACCGCGCCGTCGGTGCGTCGGGCTCAGCGGTGAATCGTGAAGTCCTCGATGACCGGATTCGCGAGCAGGGTGTCGGCCAGCGTGGTGAGCGTCTGGTCGTCCACGCCCTCATCGACGTCCAGTTCGAAGTGCTTGCCCTGGCGGACCGACGTGACCCCCTCGATCCCGAGGCGGCCGAGCGCGCCCAGGATCGCCTGCCCCTGCGGGTCGAGGATCTCGGGCTTCATCACTACGTCGACAACCACGCGGGCCACCACATCGCTCCTTATTGATCCACCTGACGCCGTCACCAGATGACGCCGCCGGATCACGTCACCGGATGCGGCAAGCCTAGCGTTCGGGCGTGCGCTGCCCCGGGCCGATCCGGTCGTTGCGCAGGTGCTCGTACACGACCGAGGTACGGACGTCCGCGATCTCGGCCCGCTCGGTGAGCTTGTCGATGACGAAGGCGTAGAGGCTGTCGTTGTCGGGCACGGCCACGTGGATCAGGAAGTCCTCGGTCCCCGAGGTGACGAATACGCCGAGAGTGTCGGGCAGTCCGCATACCCAGGTCCGGAATGCCTCGATCACCCGACGCGACGGCGGACGTATCCGGACGGCGATGAGAGCCTGCACCGGGCGGCCGATCGAGGGCAGGTCGACATCGAGCAACGCGCCTTTGATGACACCGCGGTCGCGCAGCGCCCGGGTCCGGTCCAGGGCAGTGGTCGGCGCGATGCCGACCGAGGCGGCGATGTCGCGATTGCTGCGGCGCGCATCGACCTGCAATTCCCGCAGGATTCTCGTATCAAGTTCGTCCAGGCTCACCGAAACCTCCTGTCGACCGTATGTCATACGGGTTGGCGACCGCCGTACCGTCTCTTGCCCTAGCTTAGAGCGCGACAGCCGACCAGTCGACGAATGAGGAAGTTCCTTGAGCGAGTCACAACCCGGTCCCGTGGGGTTCCAAGCGGACGAGATCAACACAGCCGAACCGACCCGCTCAGCGCGATTGAAGTGGGTGCTCGTGGTCGATAGCGACCTGCCGTCGGGCTTGGCCGTAAACGCCGCCGCGTGCGTGGCAGCGGCGACCGGGTCAGCCGTTACGGGGCTGCTCGGCCCGGATGCGGTGGATACCGCCGGCTCCAGGCACCCCGGGCTGCCGTGGGCCGGCTGCTCGGTCCTCGGTGCCACCAGTGCGCAACTGACGGAGTTGCGCGGCAAAGCCGCTGACACCCTCGCCGTGTACGTCGCCGATATGCCTGCCTACGCCCAGAGCACCCGGGTCTATGACGAGTACCTGGAGCAGCTGGCGCGCACGTCCCACGAAGAGCTTCGGTATTACGCGATAAGCATCGTGGGTCCGCGCAACCGGGTCGACAAGCTGGTCAAGAAGCTCTCCCTGCTCGCCTGACGTGCGGCCAGTGGCTGTCGGCGCCGGTCCGAGCGAGAAGGCCGGTCAGCGGCCAGGGGAGAAGTCGTCGCGGAACAGCGCCATCAGCACCAGGTCTTCGTAGCGGCCACCGGACCAGACGTGCTCTCGCTGCCGGCCCTCTTCTACGAAGCCCACCGCCCGGTAGGAGCGGATCGCCCGCTCGTTGCTGCCGTGGGTCTCGAGCCAGATCTTGCGCAGGTTGTGCATCCGGAAGCCGTAGTCGACCAGCAGCGTCATCGCTTCACGGCCGTACCCGCGGCCCAAGTAGTCGTGATCACCGATGCCGATCCCGACCTCGCCGGTGCCGTTGCGCTGGTCGATGTGGAATAGGCCGCAGTCGCCGATGAACAGCCCGTCTGCCTCGATGGCGAACGTGAGGTTGCTCTTGTCCTTGAGCAGGTTGTCGAAGAACTCGGTGACCGTGGCCAGGGTGCGCGGCCGCGGCGGGTCGCCGCCCCCGAGCAGTTCCACGTCGATGTCGTTCTTGAACTCGGTGAGCCGGGGATAGTCCTCGGGGCTCATCGCTCGCAGCGTCACCAGCTTGCCGACGATCATCGTCGCTCCCTACTCAGCGGCTCGCCGGCGCCTTCGGCCCGAGCCAGTCGTCGAACCGTAGTCCGGTGAGCAGCTCATATGCATCCAAATAACGCTGGCGGGTCGCCGCGACGACCTCCTTGGGCAGCGGCGGCGGGGGCTGCTCCGAGGCGCGGTTCCAGCCCGAGGCCGGCGAGGTCAACCAGTCCCGCACGTACTGCTTGTCGTAGCTGGGCTGCGGATGTCCGGGCTCCCACTGATCGGCCGGCCAGAACCGTGAGGAGTCAGGGGTCAGCACCTCGTCGCCGAGCAGCAGCTCACCGGTGCAGGGATTGCGGCCGAACTCGAACTTGGTGTCGGCGAGCAGCAGACCCCGGGCGCGGGCGATGTCGCGGGCCCGTGCGTAGATCTGCAGGGTCAGGTCCCGCAGTTGCTCGGCAGTCTTGCGGCCAACCTGCTGCACGACCGCCTCGTAGCTGACGTTCTCGTCGTGCTGACCTACCTCGGCCTTGGAGGCCGGCGTGAAGATCGGTTCCGGCAGCTCGTCGCCGTCGCGCAGGCCCGGAGGCAGCGCGATGCCACAGACAGCGCCGGTGTCGCGGTACTCCAGCAACCCGCCGCCGGTGAGGTACCCGCGGGCAACCGCCTCGACCGCGATCATGTCGAGCTTGGTGCACAGCATCGATCGGCCCCGCCAGGCATCGGGAATGCTCTCGTCGTCGTAGCTGACCAGGTGGTTGTCGACCACGTCGGCCAGGTGCTGGAACCACCACACCGTCATGGCCGTCAAGATCCGTCCCTTGTCCGGAATGGCGGTCGGCAGAATGAAGTCGTACGCCGAGATCCGGTCACTGGCCACCATCAGCAGGTGCCCGGTGTCGGTGGTGTAGAGGTCACGCACCTTGCCGGAATGCAGGTGGGTCAGGCCGGCGGCCTCGAGGTCGGCGACGGACGGGCTCTCAGGCGAGGTCACCGCCAAATCTTGTCACGTGTGGACGCGGAGTCCTCAACTCGGACGTACACCCATACCGCAAGTAGACAATTCTCGAGCGTCGCCACGCGAACCGTCACAGACAGCGTAAGCACTGATCCAGACGCTGGCCTGCTAGCCCGGTTGCGCGAGTACGCCAAGGCGCATCCGCGGTGCGGGCTCCGTCGGACCCTGAAAGACGCAGTAGGCCGACGCGGTGAAGAGTGGACGCTTCGGCGAGGCCATCGCGGCGCGCTTTCTGGTGGATTCCGGTTATCAGCTTCTCGACCGCAACTGGCGGTGTGCGCGCGGCGAGATCGACATCATCGCCTCGTACGGCCGCACGCTGGTCTTCTGTGAGGTGAAGACGCGGTCGTCGCTGGCCTTCGGCACTCCGGCGGAGGCGGTCGGCAGGGTGAAAGCCCAGCGGCTGCGGAAGCTGAGCCTGCAGTGGCTGGGCGAGAACCCCGGCGGCTGGGAGGCGATCCGGTTCGACGTGATCTCGGTGCTGCGCCGGCCGGGCGGCCCCGCCCAGCTCCATCACCTGCAAGCGGCGTTCTGATGGGCCTGGCACGAACCCTGTCGATCGCGCTGAGCGGGGTGTCGGGTCGGCTCGTCGAGGTCGAGGCAGACCTGTCCGCGGGCTGCCCGGGCTGACGTTCACCGGCTTGCCGGACGTGTCGGTGATGGAGTCCCGCGACCGGATCCGGGCGGCGGTGCTCAACTCCGGTTACAACTGGCCTTCATCGTCGGTGGACGCCCCTGGTCGTCGAGGTTGCCCCTGATGGTGTCGATGAGTGTGAGCCCGCGTTCCAGGTAAGGGAAGCGATTGATTAGCTGATCGCGCCACCCCGCTCGACGACGGCCACCTTCCAGTAGACGTCAGACGGAACATCGATCGTCACCATCTTGGGATGGCGGTCCTTGACCTTCCACAATGGCAGGTCACCCGATGAGACCACGTTCGTGGCGCACGGACTCTCGGCCCACACCACGCCGTCGATGATGACCTTGAGGATGCCCTTACCGTCGCAGGTCCACCGCACGATCAGGTGCGTCGCGTTGAGCGGCAACAGCGTCAGCGGAAACGTGGTGTCGCCCCTGCCGGGACCGCCTGCGAGTGGCACGTCGCTGATCCCGTTCTGCGAACTGGGCTCACGCAGTAGCTGGTACGGGCTGATGGTGGCCGGGGGCGACTTGACCGCCGTGTCGTCGATCTTGGTTACCGTGGGGTGACCGGCGTGACCCGCGCACCCGGTCAACGCGACCGCGAGGACGGCGGCTGCAACTACGACGCGCATCATGAGTACCCGTAGTTGAAGCCCTTGCCCGACAGTCGTGGACTGACGGCCCGTCCGTTGATCACGGTCCAGGTACACCCGGCGTAGTGGCCGTAGGACCAGTAGTAGTGGATAGCCCAGTTGCCCCACTCCAGCCAGCCCAAGCGACCGGCCGCTGGTTGCCAAGTCGCTCCCAGCGTGGTGCCAGCCGCGACCGACATCTGGATGCTGGCGCTGATGTCCGCGTGAGCCGAGGCGACGATGCCACTGGCGGACACACCCACGGTGGTGGTGAAGACCGAGGTTGTGGTGTCGGTGTTGGTGACGGAGACCGAGAGGGTCATCGGTCCCATGCCGGTGGTCTTCCGAGACGGGTCGCCGAGCCAGGTGGTTACCGGACTCCACGAAGTGTAGGTCGGGTCGGGTGAGCACGTGTCCGGGGAGACAGGTGTCGGACCGCCGACCGGAGGAAGCGCATCGCCCTCTGCCGACTGGATGGTGAAGGGCTGGGTGGCGCTGGGGCCGACGTCCGCATTCGCTGGCGCGGCGGCAACGAGCAGGCCTGCCCCAACCGCTATTACCCCGCATAGCGTGAGCATTCTTCGGATCATGTCTAATTCCTTTCGGTTCGCCGCCAAACCCTCGGTGAGCGTCAAACCGAATTGTGGACCTATGTGCCGTTTCCTGCAAGACCAAACGCGGAAACTGGACGTTTCGTCGGTTGCACGCAAAGTTCCACTAGATATATTTACGGACTTGTTAAGGCTGTCCCTGATGCCGTTCCCTTTGTAACAAGGACACTCGCACCTAACAGTCAGCTCAGAGTTGGCCGCAAAAGGCCTCTGACGTCGCGGACGTCATGGGCCGCACGTCGACCAACCTAGTGTCGCGTGAACGATGATCTTTGACCGCCGGTTGCTTTGGTGAGGATTTCGTCGGCGGTTTTGGTCCAGGTGAACGGCTGGCAGCGTTTGTTCCAGGCGTCGATGTAAGTCTCGATTGCGG